>Ga0209977_10000482_pt1 | contig 15636 bp, 10 predicted proteins | sample SumtaG_2_FD_183113 | JGI IMG/M metagenome (GOLD analysis project Ga0209977, IMG submission 183113) | Deep subsurface microbial communities from Indian Ocean to uncover new lineages of life (NeLLi) - Sumatra_00607 metaG (SPAdes) (version 2) | ecosystem: Environmental > Aquatic > Marine > Oceanic... | reverse complement strand
TTTATGATTTTAAACGATTTAAAAGCTAAAGTTGATGGGAGATTTTCTAAAGAAATTGTAGTTGAAGATGACGGAGAAGACTTAGTATATGTTTTTCCTGATACAAAAGAATTTATTTCAATCTTAATGAGAAAAATAAATAAAGAAGCGGCATTGAAATAATAATTGTTTCAGCAATTCAAAGAATATTTATATTGGTTTTTGCGAACTGCTTGACTATTATAATTAAATTGTTTTTCTCTAGATATTAATTTAAGTTCAAAAAGTCTACTAACTGAGGCTCTAATAACTTTTGGATTTCTCTTCATCAATAAAGGAATTTTTAATAATTCTGAAATGAATAAGGATTTGTTTTTAGAAAGTTCACATAAGATTAATTTTTGTACATTTCCCAAAATTAAAGGATATTTCCTAGATTTTATTCCTTCTTCATAATTCTTTCTTTTTCTAGGATTACTATGCCAATTCTTTACCGATTCAGAATAAGATCTTCTTGGTATATTATTCTTTTTCATGAAATTCTCAACATTCTTTCTATTAATTCCAATTTTCTCTGCGATATCACTTGTACTGAGTAGAGGTGTATGGTTCCAATACCAATTATAAACATTTTCATATGTTAATAATGGAAAATTGACCTCTTTTTCGAGTATTCTTTTATCTAATGCTGCTTCTGCTGCTAAGATTTGATTTTGAAGTATTTTTTCTCTCTTTTTTTCACATAAGATTGCATTTTTGCCCGCTTCTGAATAATCTCTAACTTGGATTTTATTTATATGCATAAAATTATAGACCATTGATGGACTACACCCAATAACTTTAGCGATATCTATGCCTGACCATCGAGGTTCACACTCCCAATACCAATGTTTTACATTTTTAACTGTTAATTGGGGATATTCATTTGTTATTGTTAACCACTTTTTTCTAATTTCACTAAATTCTCGACCAGTTTTTCTCTCAGAGAATTAATGATTTCTGTGTAGGGTCTCTTTTCTTATGACGAGTGAATTATGAGGGAAAATTTATGCGTTAATCTATTATTTTTTAAGTCTATCTTGTTTGACTCTCAATTTTAAGATAAATAGATTTAAATTAAAAAAAATCTATAAATATACTATAACTATTCAACAGACAATTTTGTAACAATGAAATCCACAACCATTCAAGAAAAATCCAAGAAAAAATCAGAAATCTGGGATTTAAAATATGAAAAAGTTCAAGAAAAAGACAGGATAAAAACAGAAATTTGGACACCATATAAACATGTTAAAGAAAAGATTAAAGAATCTTTTTGGAGTGATTTTTTATTTGGTGGTCTGTTAGTCTCTGGTATTTTTATCATTGTGGATAATCTTAATCTCTCTCAAGAAGTTAGTATTAATATTGGCATCATAAATGTTTGTTTAGCATTGTCATTAATGCTTGCAAGATTAGTATTGGCGTATATTCCTCAGTATATAACGAATAAGGGAAAGGATAATGTAAAAAAATTATTTGAAGCTAGAGAATATAGCCAATATATGAAATCTATTAATTATTTAGAAAAGATCATTGAGACCAATCCTAAACTTAAGGAAGCTTGGTTTAATAAGGGATTTGCGTTAGCTAATTTAGGAAAACTATACGAAGCTATAGAGAATTACGATAAAGCATTGTTAATTGATGAGAAATATAGAGATGCTTGGTTCAATAAGGGATTAGCATTAGCTAATTTAGGAAGACTAGACGAAGCTATAGAGAGTTACAATAAAGCATTGTTAATCGATCCTAAACTTAAGGAAGCTTGGAACAATAAAGGATATATATTAAGTGGTCTAAAAAGATATGAAGAAGCCATTGAATGCTATGATGAAGCACTTAAGATCGATCAAGATTATAAAGAAGCATTGAATAATAAAGGCTGGATATTGGTGGCTCAAATGAGATATGATGCTGCTCATGAATATTTAAATAAAGTGATAGAGATCGATCCAAATGATATATTAGCGTTGAGCAATAAAGGCTGGGTATTAGTGGCTCAAATGAGATATGCTGCTGCTCTTAAATATTTAGATAAAGCACTTGAGATCGATCCAGATTATATATTTGCGTTGAACAATAAAGGATATGCATTGAATGGTCTAGAAAGATATGATAAAGCCCTTGAATATTTTGATAAAGTGCTAAAGATCGATCCAAATGATATATTTTCGTTGAACAGTAAAGGAATTGCATTGGGTGGTCTAAAAAGATATGAAGAAACCCTTGAATATTTAGATAAAGCACTTGAGATCGATCCAAATTATATATTTGCGTTGAACAGTAAAGGAATTGCATTGGGTGGTCTAAAAAGATATGAAGAAACCCTTGAATATTTAGATAAAGCACTTGAGATCGATCCAAATGATATATTTGTGTTGATCATTAAAGGAATTACATTGAGAGGTCTAAAAAGATATGAAGAAGCACTTGAATATTTAGATAAAGCACTTGAGATCGATCCAAAATATGCAATTACATGGTATAATAAAGCACGCTTAGAATCATTAAGGAATAATTTGGAAGAGTCAATAAAATCTTTAAAAAATGCAATCGAACTTGATAATAGTCTTTGGGGAAAGGTAATGGGGGAACATGAATTTGATAACATAAGAGATACACCGGAATTTAGAAAGTTAATTTATGATGAATAGAGAACCAGAGAAAAATAATCATAATAAACAATGAAATTATAAGTCACATTTCTTTCTATAGATTGTATTAAATAAGATCTTTTTCTTGGGATTTCATAATTATAATTTCAAAATTTTTCGAAATGCTTATTCGGAAAAGAAAAAGAACTTTAATTTTTATTTACTTGCTCCTGTCGTATAAATATTCTTTTGTTCTCTTTCATTGATTTCAGATTTTGGAGGAATTGTCTGATTTTTCTTTTTGATTTCCTGTTGGTTCTTTAAGTCCTCCCACTTATCTTCTTTTATATTAATCTTGGACCAATCTGGTTCTGAGATGGAGTCATCAATGAATATCTTATATTGTTTTCTAATTAGAGGGTTATTATCAGAATATACAAAGAGTTCTATATAATATGTTCTTAGGGTTAATTTAAGTAATTTTGCGGTCTTTTGAGTCCGTGAGATATAATCTTCAAACCGAATAAATTTCGGATCAATATTGTGATTCGCAATAGAACATATATCAAAAATCTGAGAATCACCCGCAGCTATATCAATCAATGGTGGTAGCTCTTCCTTCTTTTTAAAATAGTGATACCCTGCTGGATATAAATTTGAAGGTTCACGTATCTGCTCGAAATTATCATAATAAATAAACATCTTTATACTGCAATTTTTTCAATTTTTTTTTATGTTGTTTATATATACAGAGCTCTAATTTTGTAATAGTAGTTATTACAATTGCCCCTACTCCTCTTTTTCATTTTAAAGTAAATCTAAAGATTTAATGGAATGAACAACCTCAATATATCTTAAGGCAAAAAATTAAGCTAAAAGGATAAAAAACTTATTTTTATATTTAAAATAGTAATTATCTAATTTGGGTAATTTTTAATGAAAGTAACAAAACAGAATATTGGGAATGCTGGGGAATATTTTATTGCTTATCTCCTTTCTGCGAGTAATTGTATAGTCACTGTAACATTAGGGAGAACTGAAGGATTTGATTTATTAATCGTTAATCATAACAATAATGCTTTTAAGATCTCGGTAAAAACTACATTTTATAAGACAAAAAGTCTCATGATGACGAAAAAGGTTGAAAAAATAAAAGATCCTGATCTCTTCTATGCATTTGTAAGATTTGGCAATATCAATAAATTACCTGACTATTGGATTGTTCCTTCAAAAGTGGTTGCTGAAAGAGTAGCTATTGCACATCAAAAATGGCTAAATACCCCCGGAAAAGATGGGAGACCGCACAAAGATACCACTATGAGGCAGTTTTTCTTAGAAAATCATGAATATTATCCAGCACAATGGGAAACTACGTTAAAACAATATCAAAATAATGTTAGTATACTTTTAAGATAGCCATCCTCAGAGATAGCTATTGTACAAATTTTGAATTTTAATAATTATCTATTTCTCAGTTTGTTATGTTTTATAACAATTTGATTTACTGTATTCCCTTAGAATTAAGAATTTTATAGGTTTTTCACTTTTAGAAAATATTGGAGTTTATAATTTTTAATGTTCATAATCCTGTGTGTCTAAAAGTTGATTGAATTTAAATTTCTGAATAATTATGGGAAGACCTAATAAATTTGATGGGAGAACCGTGACAAGTTCCTTTAGGATCCCGAAGGATCTCTTTGAGGATGCTAAGGAGTATAAAAGTTTACGGATGATCCTTGATGATTATATAGGTAAATTTTATGAAGATTATAAAACACGGAAGAAAATTAAAGAGAGAGTTCCACGGGATATTCATAGAAAGTTTCGATCCTTTTCAGAATTTTCAAGCTAAAAGTAGATGATTTATGAATAAAAAGAGTGGAAATATAATATTTAGTATAAAAAATGGCTTGCTAGAGCAGACTCATTTACATCTAAATGTAATTGGTGAGATTAAAGTGAGTGGTCTTTGTTTAAAAATAAGATTAGAATAAACTCTTAATTATTCATTGTGATTTCGAAAATTTATCCCATTTATCCCCAATCTTTTTTCTAATAATTTCTCATAATCTTTTCCTTTTGGAATCCAACTTCACCTTAAGTAAAAATTTATAGATTTTTCAATTAAAAATATAGTCTATCTCATATTTAAAGTTTACACTTTTTTGTGATCCGAAACACGATTTCTTGTGTTATGTAAAATTTTAAATATCTGAAGAAGTATATTACAAGTATAAGGTTTTTATCTTTTTGGGATTCGAATTACAAAAAAATCAAATATTTATGAAATTTCCAACACTTCGGCAACATATTAAATTACTACAAATTCTACTTTCAGAAGAATCGATAGTAATAAGAGATTTAGAAAAAAGAACAGGTATTAAGTATAATACGCTTAATACGACTTTAAATAAATGGGTTAAGTCAAACGATCTCAAAAAAACAATAAATGAACCACTTTTACTTGGGGGAGATAGATACAGATATTCATTGACCAATAAAGCTATCATTTCATTAGTTAAAGACCTTCAAGAAAATCTAGATCTAAGACATAGTAAGAATATAAAAGAAAAAGTAATTGAGTTGAAAGAGACACTCCCTCAATTTTTGCGTAAATTAGAGATCAACTTGAATGAAAAGCAAATAGCAACATTTAAAACTAAATTAACTCAATTGTTTAAAGACCTTGATAAATCCTGAATTACGCTAGGATCACCTTCTAATAAATTAAAATAAAAAAAAAATTGGGTTATTTCTTCTCAAATTTCTTTCGCTTTAATGTTATAACTAAAACGACGATGGCAACTGAACTAGGAATGATAAAGATATCAAATCCTGAAATGGAATCAGAAGCTGTTCGAAAGGAGAGGTTTATGTTCTCAAAATAGATAGTGTTTGTAGGATCGTGTACTAATTTCTTCCCTGCCCATACAGGATAATTTTCCGTATGTACGTGATAAATGTTATCCACAACGGTAAATCCCGGAATAAGGTTAACGAAGTCTTCGATTGTATATAAAAAATTCAGTTCTGGGAGGTTTAAATGTCCAAAATAACTCTTAGAAACGGTTACAATCTTATTGACATTTGCCCCTCTAGACTCGGCAGTTAGAGTCTCTCCTGTGCTTGGGTAATCATATAAAGTATAATTTCTCTTCAGTGGATTTACAAGATTTATTTCGGCAACAGTTTCGTTATTTGATTCAAATTGAAATATATCAGAGGGGATTGTTAAGTCCTTTGGGTTTACTTCATTGATATCAAATGATGAGAGAAAGTAATTATATTTTGGGAGAGATAATCCAAGATTATATTCTTCGAGTATACCATATTCATCGAGATGGGTTATATCTGGTAGACCTAGAGTAAGACTTAAATCTGCCTGTCCTCCGCCAATTTTATAATCAAACCCATAAGAGAAGTCGTTGGGGGTGGTAGTCCTTCTTATATATTCCTCTACCGGGATCTCGTTGCGACCAATGACCATATCAATAGGGAGCCCGTGATAGTCTATGCCCCATACGACTGTGTCATTTCCAACTAAAGAAGGAGGTGTAAATTCAATAGAAGAGGCTATCTCATCGACAGTTCTATCAGGAGGAAATATACCAGAATCCGAAGAGTTAAAATCAAAATACTCTTCTGCTAATTCCCATTCTTGTGCTACAGGCCTTAAGACCCCACTCCACTCTTCTCCAGTATAGAGGCTAAGTGGTCCATTATAATAAGGCATTTCAGAATAAGCGATGGTAAATATTCCATCCATATTTCTATCGTTAAATACCAAGAACTCTGAAAATGTACTCGCCCATGCGATATGGTCCCCTTTTTCTGTGGTGTATAGCTGGAATGTAAGAAAAAACGGCATCGTGAATGTTTTATTCATTTTTTTATGTATAAACGCTTCTTCAGGGAGATATGCATCACCGGAACAATTTATAGTATCATAAATATCCTCTGTTACGTTCCATGCATCAACCAACTCGTGCGTATGCATATTATATTTTTTGATCTCTCTGTCTATTATTTGATGATTCTCTTCAATGTATTCGTAGCTATATCCTGTGTTATCTATGTAATTATCCAATTCATAATAACCCTTTTTTAGAGCCATCCAAACCAGCTTGACACTGCTACCATAGTCAACCTGAACTTGAAAAACCTCTATATCAATATCGATATCAAGGTAACCTTTGTGAGTATAGTTATAAAACTGGGTATAGTTTGCATCATAATCCACAACACGCCTCTCTTCAAAATAGGCACTGTCAGACGTGTTATAATAGTTAATATCAACAGTAAAAACATCCGAATAGGAACCCGTAAAATTTTGAACTACCGAATCACCATCCCAGACCAACGACAATGATGTAGAATAGGTGGTCTCCTCCCATGAAAACGAGGCATATTCATCCTGCTTTGCGCTCACAAATAAAAGAGTTGAGTGAAGATTTAGCATAAAAAGCATTGAAACTAAGATAATTGTTTTAAAATAATTTTTTATTCTTAATCACCTGAATTTGTAAATTTTTTTGAGATTCCAAAATTTTTGGGAACCTCCTAGCCTTTTTTTAATCTATATTTAATTATATAGAACTTTAGTATAATTATGCTTATAAATATTATGTATACTCTGATTGAAATTTATTTATGATTTGCTACTTCTGTTCAAGGTATTTGCTATTATATATACATTATAACCTTATTCTAATAGTGAATGTCTTTTTATCAATTTTTGTTTCTTCTTTGAAAATAATACTGAAATCATTTCATCATACATTTTCCTTCCTTCTTTTGTAGGACTAATAGGTCTTGGACATTTTTCTTCAGGACGCATTATATAGCTCAAATCATCTAGCTCGTTAATATAGCCTAATACTTGTTTATGTGATATTTTGTAATATTTCGCGATTTCGGTAGATAACACAGGATTTTTTGTCGCATTATATCTAATAACGACATATGCTAAAATCTGTGCTAGTCTTTTCAATTTAAAGAACTTATTTATTTTGATTAGATTAGTTTCCATTGTAATATGTACCTCCAATTTTTTTTATTTTTACAAATTTTTAATAAAATCATAAGAAGATACCTATCCCCATATATAAAGGAAAAATTCTTGTCAATTTTTTCTGACTTTTTGCTCTTGCATTAATTTCTAATTTTAAAAAGGTCTAGTTTTTTTTCAAATAGTTATTTATTGATTTTTCCCCACTCAAATCATCTTCTTACCCAAAATCTTGTCTTGGTTGCACATAATAACGCTTGATACCGAGACTCCCATAAATTTTTTACACAAAATTCAAAGAAAAAAAGATAAAAAAAAAGAAAAATAAAAGAAAAAAGGCGGAGATTCCCAAGTTTTTGGGAATCTATCTTCTAAGAAATTCTCGAGATTCCTAAAAAAATAAGAATCTCCACTCACTTTTAAGGATAAATTTTAAATATAAGAAAAAACAAAATTGTTAAATATACCATTGATGATAAATTAATTTATTGATTGACAAAAATAAACTAATGTTGATTAAGGCATCACGATTTAACGTAGTAGCATTTCTTGATATTAATTGTATAAAAAAATGGGGAAATACCATCTCTATTATTTATAAAAAGAGTGATTAAAAAAAATGGCAATTGCTGATGTTCGACCACATATTGAGTTTCCTATAAAGAATTTTGTAGGGAAAGATTTTGTTTTAGAATTAAATAATATTTCTGATGAAAGATTCTTCCAATTAATTATCAAGTTTATTAGACCTAACCTACGTAAAATAGCTAAAAATCAGCTAAAAAGCTACTTTAACCAAATTAAGTATCATCCTGAGAGGATTTCTATTTATATTAAAAAAATTAATCAACTCATCAAGTTAGAAATGAAAGGTGAAAATAATGAGTAGAAATAAAGAAAGGCCAAAAGAATATAATATAAAACATGCAAAACACGATCCTAGTACGCGTAATAATCAAATAAATCAGATCACATCTTCTAGATTAGCGCAAACACAAGTCTCGATACAAAGGGAAGGAACTAGCAAGGTAGTATTACATAGAAAAAGATCTCTAATAATGAAGAGTATTTTACTAGCTGTCCTGTTTCTTTCTCCCTTCATAATAGGATTAGGCATTCTATTCCATTACGGTAAACCACTAAATGAGTCACTCTACGTAATAATTCCTCTGTTTATTATACTGCCTGCCTATTCCTCGATTAGAGGTGGGTCTTACTACTATGATATTGTCAAGAAATTAAGAAATGCTCATTCAAAACCACCACGCCGAAAACCGAGATTCTCTCGTATGAGTAGAACTTGCATTAGAGTATTAAAAGTTCTTAAATATATCGGTCTCGTAGCATTCTGGTATATTCATTACCTGTTTTTATTTATTTCACCCTCTCAAGTGCAGGTAGTATTTCTTTTATTGTTTACTATTATTTTTTATCAATTATATATATTGAAACATGGGAGTAAAGGAAATATAGCAACCGGCTCAAAGCAGTTTTTTACAGTAATTACAGGAATAATTACAGCTATTTGTACTGTTTCTTCCTATTTCACTATTCCTTTAAATTTTCTATTTACCCCTTTCATATTCCTTGTGATTTTTTCGTACCCTATGTATAAATACGATTTATATGTAATAATTAGCTTAAGTAGGGTTAAGATTAAAAAAGAAGAACCAATCGAAGAAGAAAGTAATTCACAAGAAGAAGAAGTTGTAGAAAAAAAGAGAACTAATAAGGTGTTTGCGAAAAAACCAAGTAAAAACCATATGCCTTCATTCGTAGATACTTATCACGGAGACATAGTAAAGCTCATTCAACTCCTTAATAATGTGGAGAAAGAATATGAACATCAACGTAAGTCATTTTTTCAAGATCATTTCCCTCAGACACCAGCAAAACAAAAGGATACTTTACCAGATATAAGAAGTATTACCATCTCTGAGGGAACTAAACAAGATAAGATTGATTCCTATGAAGATCTTTCATCGGTACGAAGGCGACAAAGAATAACACTTCGAAAGTATGAAGAATTACAAAGATTATCTAATTTAGACATTTCAGGACGCAAAAAATTAAAAAGGAAAGATGGAAAAATTAGAGAACAAATCAAGAAGATTTATGGTCCTCAATTATATGATTTCATTAAGGAATATATAGGCCTTAAAGTTATTTTATTAGATTATAAAAACGATGTAGATCTAGTTGAGTTTGCCCATACGAGGAAAGGATACAGATATCTATTTAAAAAATTAGGTTATAGTAATAAATACCTTAGAACTCTTGAATTGTATAGAGAAAAATATAGTAAACAATTCCCAAATTTTCAAACAATACCTTATAGAGAATTTGTGAAAGTTGTTGAAAACCTATGGAGAGAACGGCTAGAGAAATTCTTCTCAGGAGTTTTCATAGTAGAGGGTAAAGAATATATACTTCCAGAATCCCAAAAAGCTCTTTACGCTAAGGCGAGAGATCTACTAAACTTCGACGACTCAATTAATATTGCTGAATTCATACAAAATAAATCTGAGAATATATGTTTATTGGAAGAACATGGGTACTCTGGTTCTTTTATTAGTGATCTTCAAGAGATTATGGATGAGATCGAGTTTGAACAAGAGATCTTAGAAGACGTATATTATTTCCTAATAAATAAAAATGGATATAGCTCACTACTAAAAAATGAAGGATGCTCCAATGAAGTCATCAAGAAATTTAGAGTAATTTTGAAAAAGATCATAAAGAAATATAAAGCACTCACTCAAATAGAATATAGCAAAACCCTTGGAGAAGCGTTATCAGAAGGGGAATATAATTTCTTGCAGGAACAAAAAGAGAAACTGAAAGTATTTTTTAAAGGGGAGGGTAAAAATGATTATCCATATGTGCGAAATAGACTAAGAGAGGATCTTTATAATGAGTTAAAACCATTAAAAGTAAAGCACGGTTCACATGTTCTCACTTTAGCTCGTCATAGGAAAACAGTAGAATTAATTTTAATGCAGAGATTAGAACGCTATAAAACTGCTAAGAAAATGAAAACCAAATCTAAGGCCAAAACCGAAGAGCTAACGCCCCCCACATTAAAAGAACATCTTCATCAAATTAAAGTAAAGCTTTCTCAAAATAAGGTAATTAACCTGGGGATCACTCTATCGATTTTTGGAATTTTAAAGAAAAAATTAGGGCACTATAAAGTTGCTAAGAAAGTAAGAGCTAATTCTAAGACCAGAAATCTGGAAAAGTCTTCTTTAAAAGACCATCTTCACCAGATTAATGCAAAGCTTTCTCAAAATAGAGTAAAATATGCCGGAATCTCTTTATCAATTCTTGGAACTTTCTTACTTACTTTATTATATTTTACCCCATCTTCTACCATCTTCTTTCCTCAAGATATAAAATTTCTATTTTTCCTTATACAAGTTGGGCTTTCCTTTTTCTTTTTTATATTCTTTAATGGATGGAGGATAATAGAGAGACGACAAGTATTATTTTTACCACTAAGTTTTCTCCCCTTACCATGGATAGGTTATCTGCTTTTCACTAATGGGATGATAGAATATGCTCAAATACTTCCGATCATCAATATTTGTATATGCTATTTCTTGAGTAGAAAATCCCCTGAGATCATCTCTAAGAAAGCGCATTCATCTCTTTTAGAGAATGTTAAAAATATTTCTATTAAAAAGACCGCACATAACATACGCTATAAAGGGGCAAGAACTTATCATAAAAATAAGTTTATTGTATTATGGACGCTCTTATTTCTCATCTCAATTGCATTTGTTGGAGTGTTTGTCTTAGCGCCACAATTCCAACTTATATGTTATGGATGTATTTTTGGCTCAATTTTTCTCTTTACCTTCAAAAGCACGGTTTTTATTAGGCGTTATTTACGATCTCAACAGAAAGAAGAACAAAGAAAAAGCCAATCAAGGGAAACATTATTTAATCCTAACGATAAAATCGCTCGTTCTGCATTATTAGTAGTTATATTTCTTACTGTGTTTCCTTTAATTTTTGCGGTAAATTCTATAACTTCTATTAATTCTCCAGACCTCGAGTTTGCGAGGGTTTCATCAGAACAGAGGCTTCACCCCTCATCGATAGACTTCGCGACTTCGGAGTATTCCAATTTTCTCGAAGATCTTGATGGGCTGTCTATTAATGATGAATTTGTAATAAAATGTAAAGTATCACCGTTTATTGGTGCAGCTTCGCTTGTACGAGTGCGATTTATCCCTCAAGATGTACCATCAATAGAAGGATATCGTTTAAAAAAATATTATGAGCTATCTTCGGATTACGTAAACGGTCCGCGAAAGGACTATACAATGATAACCCGCGTCCCACTTAATAAATTGCATTTGGCACCAGGAACATATAAAGTCGAAATTTATTATGGCGAATTAACAGGCTTCGGGTTTCGATCTGCTTCTCCTCAAACATATGAAGTAGAGATCGGAAAAGATACCTTAGAAGTCCTTTCAAATGACCGATTCTCGGAACCGTTAGAAGATGGATTTAACTATGGTGCTGTCTACACCTTTGAATATGAAATAGATGGAAAACTTTGCTGGAATATATTGTACGATGGACAGATCGTAAATTCTCTCCATAAACCTATTCAATTAGATAATCTTAATCTTTTCATCGAAGAAAATGATCGATATGTAAAAATTGCTAATGTTAGCACCGATAAAGACGGTAAATTCTATCTCAACCACACGGTTTATGGCTCGATAGAGCAGAATTTATTGGTAAAAATTGAGCATGAAGGTGATGAATTCTATAAATCCCTCTCGCATGTTGAATATGCTGGTCTTGAGACACCCATATTAGACCAAAGGTTCTTTAAAGATAAAGATAGAAATAATTATCCTGATTGGGAATATTCGCTTTATGATTTAATCAAAGTTCTTTCAAGTTATTCCGAGTCAGCGCCTCCTTCCTCTCTCGCGTTTATGGCAGAATTTTCAGAAAATGAAGGTTCGACAACTACGGAAATTATTAATGATATAGAAGGAACAATTGAAGGTAATACCACATGGACAACCGGAAAACGTGATTCTGCTCTATCTTTCGATGGCGATGGAAATGTCATCACTGGAGGTGGAGGCGGTTCTGTGAGTAATTGGCATGCTGAAGCTGATAGTGAGCAAACTATTACAAGCTCAAGTTATGTTGAAAAGCACACTTTAGATTTTACAGCTCCCGCACAAGGAGATTATTTAATCATCATAAGCTGTGAAGTTGCTCCTGCTGCTACTGGATACTCGGTAGGGGTGCGAACACAATTGGATGATACCACTACCATTATGGAAGCATTATATGAGGGTGTTAATTCAAATCGAGACTTAGAATATAAATGCGAGTCCACAATATATGTCGCGGAGAGTTTAGGAAGCGGTTCTCATTCAATTGATATTGATGCGAAGAAAGAAAGCGGTACAGGATATATACGATATGCTCGTATTATGGTATTGCGGCTTGATGATTGGCTAACCACTTCAGGAATGTATGAATATGCTGCAAATGAGGGGGCAATTTCACTTGCCGGTTCAGAGGCTTCTTATAGTGATCCTGTTTCAATAACATTTACTCCCGATACTGCAGGTGATTACTTAATATTAGCGAGTATGGAAATGTATTGTGGATATACAGGCGATACCATTTGTGGACGTATTAATTATGATAGCGGTTCAGAATACCTCCCTGTAGACAATACAGAAGAGAGTTATGAAAATTATGTTACCTATGAATCCAAAGACGCTACAGATTGGCATTCGTTCATGTGGGGAGGGATCGTTAATATGCCCTCAAGTTCTAAAACCATTAAAGTACAAGCATGTAGAACTGGAGGTTCTAATGGCAATGCTGACGTTCGAAGAAGAAGAATTATAGCGATTCGGCTAGGAGCCATGAGTGCCGATACCCAATCAACCGAAGATGCTTCCCGTACATCAACCACAAGCCAATGGACAGATAAATCTACCCTACAATTTACCCCTTCTTCACAACAAGATTATTTTATTATCGGGGGGCTAGTTATCAAACCGGATTCTACGCGCAATCCTTCTCATGCCGAATTAACCCATACTGTAGGTACTAGTACAGGCACAATTAGCCTAATGAATGTTGATACCAAAGATTCTGGAAACCCTGCGGATTGCATCCCAATGATGGGTATTGCTATCAAAGAATTGAACGCAGAATCTCAAACAATTAAGACTTGTTTTGGATATGCTAATAGCGGTGGGAATACATATGGAAAAGGTAGTTTTATCATAGCTGTTCCACTAAAGGGTGGAGAGAGTGGTCCAACCTATGAAGATTTCGATTATATAGATTTTGGAGATGTAATGGACGATCCTCTTGGGATCTCTGATACAGAATTCGTAATTACAGGATGGATTTATCCCACTTCATTTACTGCTAATAAAAGTGATAATGGCATAAAAAATGTTTTCTTCTCAAAGAAAGGAATCATAGAATTAGGGATAAATGAGACCGGCTTTGTGCAAGTATATCTCAACGTCAATTCTGTAGAAGCTAATGCTACCTATGGATTTCCTGGATCTGTGGCACTTAACTCTTGGAATTACATCGCTCTTCGATATAATGATAGCGGAAATGATGTAGATTTATTGATCGGAGATATTTGGTGTCGTTCGGCACTAGGGGCAACAGCAGAACCATGGAGTAGTGGCGGAGCTCTTAAAGAAGGAGGAGAGCTTATCATTGGTGCTGAGATCTCGTCCTATTCTTGCTATATAGGGAAATTAGATGATATATCTATATTTAATACCACTATCTCAGATGCCGAAATCGAAAGTCATAGTGGGGGTCCGTTCCTTGCAATTAATGTTACCGTTTATAAAGAAGACGATCAAGGTGACTGGACGCCAATAACAGTTTCAGGACAAACTATTGACGGATGGCTCAATTTTGAATGTGAAAGTACAGGTAAACCTATTGAGCTATTGGAGTTCTACTTAGCTGGAACAGAACCAGACTTGCAGAACCCTACTCCTGAAGAGTGGAATTTAATTGCCTCTTATAGTTATGATGATGAGTTGTATTCCTATGTTGAAAAGACTTATAATATTCCTGATAATGGGAGTTGGTATTTTGTAGCAAAAGCTACTGATGATATTAATAATTATGTATTTGATTCATTTAGCAAGTATTTTGAGGTCGATCATTTTGATGAGCTTATTAATTTCACATATGCAGATAAAGAAGGAAGAATTAACCTTAACTCTCAGATTGGAGTAAATATTGAGGATGACTATGCATGGCATATAAGCTCTCTTGATTTATATATTAATGAATCTGATGATATTGACTTCTTAACTTCATATAATTATACCGAACTCACTTCAAATTATTGGTTAATGTATTTAGATTCGTTATCAGATTGGATAGATGGCAATAATTTAGATCCTGATAATTATGATGTCAATTTTATTGTTGAAGCCAATTTTACTTATGGTTCTGGATTCCCAAGTTACCTACATAATTATACAATGGAAGATATTATTCTGGATATTAAAGGACCGGATATGGAGCTTCTTTCAGGGGATCCTTACACTTTTACCTCTGAAGCATTTTATGATAATGTAGAAAACAACTTGCTTACTATGGCAATTAATTCTACTGATAATGATTTTTCATATGTAAATGTTGAATATAAATATACTACTCCTGTTTCTGCTGATTGGATTAAATATGGTTCATTCATGGCTCAAGATTCTCTTGCAGATATAGTTCTTGATATTTCGGAGTTTGCAGATGATAATATCACTCTTCGTTTTACTGGTTTTGATCAATTATCCAATAGTAAGGTATTATTAAACTCAACAAATTGGTTTGTTAAAGATTTTAATAATCATGAAAAGTTTATTGTGGAGGGCTTAAGCGATTCTTTATACGGTCTAAATTCAAATAATATGCTAGACTTGGAATTAAAAATATTTCCAAAAGATAATGATCTTAAAAAAGTTACTATAAGCA
>Ga0209977_10000481_pt1 | contig 15645 bp, 20 predicted proteins | sample SumtaG_2_FD_183113 | JGI IMG/M metagenome (GOLD analysis project Ga0209977, IMG submission 183113) | Deep subsurface microbial communities from Indian Ocean to uncover new lineages of life (NeLLi) - Sumatra_00607 metaG (SPAdes) (version 2) | ecosystem: Environmental > Aquatic > Marine > Oceanic... | reverse complement strand
AACATTTATAGAGGTTGTAAATTGTAAGCCTTTTGGCAGTGATTCCAACTTTTTTATCAGCATGGGTGATGGAGTTTTCTTCAGAATGTTGCTAAGGCAATCTGTATCAAACAAATACATTAGACCTCTGCCACGTTTCTGTCTGTAGAACTTTCTCTTGCCTCGTAAATATTCTCAATAAATTGATCAAAATCCTCAATGTCAGATAAAGCACCTTTGGCCAACAACAATCCTTCATTTTCCCCGGTTTCAGCCCATTTTTTCAAATACTCTTCATATGGCACCACCACTGCAACATTCTTGCCCTTCCTTCTGATCATTACCTTTTCCCCTACAAATGTGACACGGCTTATAATAGATGATAATTTTGCCTTGGCTTCAGTTAAATTATAGGTCTCCATGTCTTCCACCCCCTTAATATCACTCAAAAATACCGGTTATAATCAGTTCGTAATTGATTAGAATTATATATGGTCAATTAGACTATGTCAACACTTTATCCTGCCATACGGTCTAATCAAAATATTCCAATCGAGACACACCATAACCCCACTTAAGGTATAGTAGTTTAACATATTTTTCAAAAAATTCCCCTAACAGCTTTTGATCTTTGTTAATAAAATTAGTTTTCACCCATCGGTCAAAAATATCATAATGTATGAGCAGGTGGGTGATTCCCATCTCCTTGAGCCCACTCACTATCTCTTCAGGTCTATCTGACCTTTTCACAAGCTGGCGCAGCGTACTTCTATTGTTGTTCATATCAAGAACATACTCCCTATCACAATAATATCCTCTTTTGCCTAGATAGATGAATAATATCTTGGTATCTTTGGGAAGATTCTCGTTTATATATCTCAGAGTCGGATATTCCAAACGGTATTTTTCTATGTACTCATCACGAGTCAAGGCACCATCAAGATAATTAAGAGGATCAACATATTTATATTGACCTAAAATGTAGTTTGCATTCAACCAAAGCGCAAAGGATAAGATTAAAAGAATAATGACCAACCCTATGTTTCGTAAAGATTGTGAGCTTGTTTTCCTTATCGCCTCAACCATTTGCCTGTAACCGAATATAGATAATATAACTAGTGGAGGAATAATCGGAGAGATATACCGTATTCTTAGGCTACTACTGAAAAAGGTAAAGGCAAAAAACAAGACCACATAAGCTATCATGATCTTTTTCTCGTTCCTGATAATTGCAGGATCTCTTTTTATTCCATAAAAGGCAAAGAATGGGAGGAAAAAAAGAAAGGGATTCAGTCTTCCATCAAAATATTGTGGACTTCCGTCCTGCCCTTGAAAGAAAACTCTTAACGGCAAAAGCGCCATTTGCCACCAGGTCTCATGATAGACCAAGCTTCTATAGGGAAAAAGACCGATGATTTGGTTATTAATAGCATTGTGTGGATTAAACCAGTGATCATAAAGAGGAAATATGGGATTGCTTGTCCAGACATAGTTTCTAATCATCCAGGGAGAAAAGAAGAGGAGGGCTACAAATAAAAAAAGGATCCCATATCCAGCAGCCGTTAAAAAACGAGGTTTATTCCCTTGCATGTATCTTGAATAAAGAAAAGGAACAAAAAATGTTAAGATGAAAAAAGCAATTAGTCCATTATATTTTGTTCCCATTGTCAGACCACAGAAAGTGGCAGATAGTAATAATATTTTTAAGGAAAAACCCTTTTCGATCCACTTGAGCAATAATAAAAGTGATGCTGTAGAAAAAAATATCAGTCCTAAATCAACGTAAACTGTTATAGAAAGTTTAACAATAATAGGGATAGAAAGGAAAAAGAGTGCTCCTGTAAGTGCATAAAAAACATTAATTTTTCTTTTTAAATAATTGAAAATAAGCCAGGCTGTAAGTAGAGCAAAACTAAAATGGATAAATTTAGGAACTATGTCATTTTCGAAATAGAGCGAGATCCAATAAAGCAGATCCAAATTCATGGGAAAATATGAAAAGGGCATAAAGGGGATTTCATATATGCTCCCATGCTTTAGATAAAGCTTTGGGACAGCCAAATGATGAATAAGAGCATCTTTGCTAACGGGCGGGACCCAAGAGAGAATCACGATGGAAACAACCAAAACCACTAACAGTGTTATAAGCAAGGCCTTGATGCACCACACAGCAGCAGGCTTTTCCAATATGTTTGATTTTAATGAGTTCAAATTGTTTCCAATTGATTAGAGATCCACAATTCCATGCGCTTGGTGCTAAGCAGATTAATAACGCTTTAAATAAACAAGTTGTCAAAATAAGTTAAATGTAATATTTGATCTATATCTTTTTATACATTACGCTTCCTTAAAATCCATCAAGTAAATATATGCAACAGGTATACCAATCAATCGAATCGCATGGCGAACTATCTATCTCCAACTGCCGTAAGGTGATTTTTGCTATCGTTGCCTTAGCCACAATAATTTTTATTATATATGGGAATTCATTTGACTGTTCATGGCATTTTGACGACAAACCAAACATTACTGATAATCCCAATCTGCATCTCAAAGAAATAACATGGGAACATGTAAAACGAACGCTCTTTTCTGATCGCAACAATCCTCATGTTCTTTATAGACCTATAGCCTGTCTCAGTTTTGGTTTGAATCACTATTTTGGAGAGCTTGATGTATTTGGTTACCATCTGCTCAATATATTCATTCACCTTATTTCGTCTATCTTCCTTTTTCTCTTCATCTATCATACACTAAATCTCCCATCATTAAAGACAAAATATATTACGCACTCTTACTCTATAGCCCTTTTGTCCACCATTCTCTGGGCCATAAATCCAATTCAGACGCAAGCTGTAACTTACATAGTCCAAAGAATGGCCTCGTTAGCTGGCATGTTTTATATTATGGGCATGTACTTTTACCTAATATTTAGGACAACCGAAACAGGGGATAAGAAGGTACTCTTCCTTTTATTATGTTTTGTTTCCTTTGGCATGGCTTTCGGCTCAAAGGAGAACGCAGCTATACTTCCCTTAAGCATATTTCTTTATGAAATTCTTCTCCTTCAGGAAATAACAGGGAAAAACATCAGAAAAAACTTGAATGTTTTTTTCATTGTTACAGGGGCGATTCTGATATTAGGATTTACATATATATATATTCAGGACGGAAATATCTTTTCATTTTTGAATGGCTATGAAAAGAGACCATTTACCCTGACGGAAAGGTTGTTAACCGGACCAAGGATTATTATTTTTTATATTTTACTTTTATTGTATCCTGTCCCCAACAGATTAAGTATATCCCACTCCTTTCAAATCTCGACCTCACTCTTAGATCCTATATCAACTTCCCTTTCTATTTTCCTTATTGCAGGGGCTATTGGTTATGCGATCTATTCAGCAAGAAAACGCCCCTTACTATCATTCTGTATTCTCTTCTTTTTTCTAAACCATGCAATAGAATCTACTATTTTCCCCCTTGAACTGATATTCGAACATCGAAACTACATCCCCTCCATGCTCTTTTTCGTGCCTATTGTCATTGGGTTTTTTTATCTCTTCAACTATTATTCGGCAAAAAAGCCAATGCAATATATTCTGTTAAGTTTCGTTTTGTTCTTTGTAATAGGATTGGGTCATTCCACATTTATGAGAAATTTTACCTGGAAAAATGAGAAAAGCCTCTGGATTGATGCAGTTGAAAAATCACCGGATCTTTTTCGGCCCCACCATAACCTTGGGAGATATTATGATGATAATGGGTACAAAGAGGAGGCAATTTTTGAATATCAGAAGGCCTTAGAAAAGCCAGTGACCAGTCGAAAAGATGAAACTTTTGTTACCTATTACAATCTTGGGAAGATATACGGTGAGCTTAAAGATTATAATAAGGCTCTACATCTCTATAACAGGGCAGTAGCCATAAATCCCGACTTCGCTCCTATTTACAACAATATTGCTGGTATATTGGACCGGGAAGGTAAGCATGAACTGGCTTATACCTACTTAGTTAAAGCGATCAAACTTAATCCAAACTGTACTGAAGTAAACTACAATCTCGGGATACATTATTTAAAAGATGGGCAACCAGACATGGCTATTTTTCACTTGAATAAGTTGGCAAATAAAAAACTATTCAGGGATAAGGTATTTTTATATCTCGGAATCGCTTACAAACAAAAGGGACAGCTTGGCAGGGCGGTAATCTATCTTAAGAATGCCCTCAAGAATAATCCCCGAAATATAACACCTCATCTTCATCTGGCAGAAGTATTTCATAGGGCAGGTGACTATAAACAGGCCAAACAAGAAGCGGAACAGCTTATTAACCTGATTCAGGATAAAGGTACATTCTCTAAAATCTTAGATGATATCCTAAGAAAAGATCAATCAAATACTATACATCCCTCTGCAACAATCATTATATCCATGATGAAGGATGCATGCATTAAAAAATCGGAAACTTTAAAGGAATGGAGTGAATTACTCTCTCAAAAGGATTTATGGCTAAAAGAGGAACATACGAAATGACCAGAAGCTGGTATTTTACTCTTCGTGTAAGCAGGTTCTAGAATTTACTTATGGAACCGCCTGGACCACGGACGATAAAGCTTGCATCTCCAGAAGAATGCCATGTCTTCATGCTATAAGACTCATCGCTCACAGCAACTATATCAAATGTTACATTTTCAGACAAATAAAGTCCATAAGTAGCACCAGTTAGTGTAACTTCAGTACTACAATACGTCGATTCATCAACAAAATATGCCTCCTGGGACGTTGCCGCATTTCTCAGGTCTGCCTGGGCACTCGAGTTATAGGATCTGGTCCTATAGGCAGAAAACTGAGGGATAGCAATAGCTGCCAGAATACCGATGATGGCAATAACGATCATCAACTCAATAAGTGTAAAACCTTCTTGATCTTTTTTGGTCAATTTTGTCAATTTTTTCAGTAAAGCCTATACAGTTGAAAGGGGAATAAAGTGAAAGGGGAATAAAGGGATAATGAGTGAAATAGATAAATATAACCGGGAGAAGGTGTTAATCTCTCCTCCCGGTCAATTGCTTTTAAAATTTACTTATAGAACCACCTGGACCTGTAATGATATAACTTGCATCTCCAGCAGTATGAAATGTGGTCATATTATAACTCGTACTGGTCGCGGCCCCTATTGTAAACACTACCTTGTCAGACAAATAAAGTCCATAAGTAGCACCAATCAGGGTACCAGTGGTAGAACAATACGTCGATTCATCAACAAAATAGGCCTCCTGGGACGTTGCCGCATTTCTCAGGTCTGCCTGGGCAGCCGAGTTATAGGATCTGGTTCTATAGGCAGAAAACTGAGGGATAGCAATCGCCGCCAGGATTCCGATGATGGCAATAACGATCATCAACTCGATAAGTGTAAAACCTCTTTCATCTTTTTTTGTAAATTTTGTTAACATTTTTAACCTCCTATGTTCTATTTAATAAAATTAACCATTACAAACATTAGTAAATTTATGCCAGGCCACTCACCCCCTTCCTAATTAACATTACAGTTTGGTATATTATTTAGCAAATAACATGCCATATAATAACATTCACCCATTCTTAATAATAAAATAGCCATATTTACAGATACTTACACACTTTCCTTCGCACTTTTCAAGAACTGAATCGTTCCTCAAATATTGTCATAGGTGAAAGGGTGTCAAAAAAAGCGGTGATTTTCACCTCAAAATCGGTGATTTTCACCTCAAAATCTAATTTCCTTAAACATCTTTTTAAAAATTTTCGAGACTAATGGATGAAAAAAGGCTAAAGGTTTAATTTCGTGAGACGATATTTTAGAGAATCAACAGTGATACCTAACAAATTGGCCGCCTTTTGTTTTGAACCCTGAGCCTTTTCCATGGCCTTGAGAATATACTCCCTTTCTATCTCAGCCATGACCTTATCAAGCTCAATTCCATCAGGACCCATGTCAGTGTGGCGTCTACCTTCTTCTATTCGAACCTGTTTAAAGTGAGAAAGTGCTAAACTCTGGGGCAAAACAATATTGGATGTCTCCAGGGCCACACTCCGCTCAATTATATTCTCTAACTCCCTCACATTGCCTGGAAAAGGGTATTTGCTCAGTATATCCATTGCATAGGTAGAGACTTTGTTTATAACTTTATCCAACTCCTTGGAGTATTTCACCAAAAAGTGGTGAGCCAAAATAGGCAAATCTCCCTCTCTTTCTCTTAAAGGCGGTACGGAAATTTCAATAACATTCACTCGAAAGAAAAGATCCTCCCTAAAACTTCCTGACATTACCTCCTGTTCAAGACTCTTATTTGTAGCTGATATGAATCTTACATCTACTGTTCTCTCCTGAGTCTCCCCAATCCTGGTAAAGGTCTTTTCCTGAATCACCCTCAGGAGTTTAACCTGAATGGCTGGAGTTAACTCACCTATCTCATCAAAAAATACTGTTCCCCCGTCTGCTGCTTCAAAGAGACCAGCTTTATCTGTGCCTGCGCCGGTAAATGCTCCTTTCTTATACCCAAATAGTTCGCTTTCAATTAATGTCTCAGGAATCCCGGCACAGTTAATAACCACAAAGTGATTATTACACCTTATGCTCTGTCCATGTATAGCTCTGGCTACAAGCTCCTTGCCTGTACCAGACTCCCCAGAAACAAGTATGTTTGTCTTTGTAGTAGCAACCCTTCTGATCAGGTCATAAGTACTTTTCATTTGAGGGCTTTCACCGATTAAACAGCCAAAGTGGTATCCTTTTTCTAAATGATCCTCATCCTCAACCCTTGAAACAGTTTTTTTATGAAGGGCATCTCGGACAATCTTTTTAAATTCACCAACCTCAAAGGGCTTAGGAATATAATCGTAAGCCCCATCCCTCATGGCCTCAACAGCCGTCTCTGCTGTGGCAAATGCCGATATAATTATCACCGGTGTTTCTGAATCAACCTCTTTTGCCTTTCTCAGCACCCCTAAACCATCTACAGCGTCCATGCGAATATCGGTGATAACCAAATCAAACATTTCTCTATCTAGAATACTACACGCCTCCTCACCATTCGATACACAACTTACAGTGTAACCTTCCTTGGCCAATAAAATCTCAAGGAACTCCCGCATACTTAATTCATCATCAACTACCAGAATTGAGTTCATTGTAACTTTGTCATTTGTCATTGGTCATTGATCATTTGTCATATTTCATCGTTAACTACCAGGACTGGGCTCAGCAGAGTCCCAAACAATCCTTCCTCCAACCATGGTAAGAATAGCCTTACCTTTCATCTTCTGGCCAATAAAAGGTGAATTATGGCTTTTTGATTTAAAGCTGTCCTTCTCTATCACATATTCGCTATTTAGATCTATTATTGTTAAATCTGCCTCTTTGCCCTCTTCAATGGTGCCACCTTTTATGCTGAGAATAGAGGCAGGATTATAGGAAAGCTTTGCTATAGCTGTAGATAAGTCCACCACCCCTTCCCTTACTAAAGCCAAGGTAAGGGGTAAAGCCGTCTCTAGGCCTATTATACCAAACGCAGCCTTATCAAACTCTACATCTTTCTCTATTTCACTGTGGGGAGCATGATCAGTTGCAATAACATCTATTACACCCTCAGAAAGTCCTCTTTTTATGGCCTCTGCATCTTTGGGTTCCCTTAATGGGGGATACATCTTGGCATTAGTATCAAAGCCGATCACAGCTGTGTAATTAAGGCTGAAATAATGGGGAGCTGTCTCAGCTGTCACAGGAATGCCTTCTTCTTTGGCTCGTCTAATAAATTCAACTGACCCTTCGGTACTAACATGAGCAATATGAACAGGATATCCAGTTAACTTTGCTAAAAGTATCTCCCTTGCCACCATTATCTCTTCTGATGCCGCTGGAATCCCCTGTAAACCTAGCTGGGTAGAAATAGCTCCCTCATGCATGACACCATTATTTGACAGATCAAAATCCTGACAATGTGAAATAACCGGCAGATTAAAAAACCATGCGTATTCAAGTGCCCTCCTCATGAGTTCACTGTTTGTAACTGGCCTCCCGTCATCAGATACTGCTACAGCACCTGCCTGCTTAAGGTCACCAAATTCAGTTAATAACTCGCTCCTCGAACCCATGCTTATAGCAGCAACTGGATAAACCCTTATCAAGTTAGCCTTTCTCGCCCTCTCCAATATAAATTCCGTAACAGATCGTGAATCATTTATAGGACTTGTATTAGGCATACATGCCACAGCAGTAAATCCCCCTGTAGCAGCAGCTTGGCTTCCAGTAGCAATTGTTTCTTTATACTCCTCCCCTGGCTCCCTGAAGTGGACATGCATATCAATAAGACCAGGAGTGATTATCATTCCAGATGCATCTATTATCTTTACATCCATATCATTAGTAGGATTAAATTCCCCAGGGGGAAGGAGACCTTCGATCTTTCCCTTTTTTATAACAATATCCAGTTTCTTTTTTTCTCCTTTGCGAGGATCTACTAATTCTCCGCCCTTAATCCAGGTTATCACCCTTACTCCCCCCCAATTAATAAATAAAGAAGGGCCATTCTTATGGCTACACCATTGCTCACCTGATCAAGGATCACGGAAAAGGGACCATCAGCCAAATCTCCTGTTATTTCAACACCCCTATTGATTGGTCCTGGATGCATTATAATGACATCCTTTTTTGCCACTTTTATGAGATCCTGATTTAAACCAAAAAAAATAGAATACTCTCTCAAACTTGGAAATAAGATTCCTTTCTGCCTTTCAAGTTGAATCCGCAACATCATGATAACATCTTTATTTTTTAATGCCTTTGCTGGATCGAAGACCACTTTTACGCCTAATGATTCGGCATCAACTGGAATCATGGTTGGGGGGCCCGATATTGTCACTTCCGCACCCATTTTCCTTAAGCCTATTATATCAGACCTTGCTACCCTGCTGTGAGCTATATCGCCAATGATAACAACACGTAATCCCTTTATCCTGCCCTTTTTTTTCCTAATAGTAAATAAATCAAGCAATGCCTGGGTGGGATGCTCATGGGTTCCATCTCCCGCATTTATTACCCCTGAATCAACATATCGAGCTAAAAGATGTGGGGCACCATTGGAAGAATGTCTAATGATAATAATATCTGGATTCATTGCCTGAAGATTCCGAGCAGTATCAATGAGTGTCTCTCCCTTTACCATACTGCTGTCTGTTGCTGAAAGACTTAATGTATCTGCACTCAGTCTTTTAGCAGCCATTTCAAAAGATGCCTTTGTTCTGGTACTTGGCTCATAAAAAAAATTGACAATACTTTTACCTCTTAATGTTGGGACCTTTTTTATATCTCTGGAGGAGATCTCTATCATCGAATCAGCAGTATCCAATATAAGATTTATATCGCTAACTGACAGTTGATCCATTCCCAGTAGATCTTTATGATTAAATCTATACATTTATATAAAAGTGTCTAAAGTTAAAGAGGATCTGTTATCCGTTGTACCGTAATGATTATCTTTTTGACAACGTACAACTGACAACAAACAATGACTATTGTATAAAAAAAGCCCCCTTCCCAATACGTTGGTAAGGAGGCTTTTTTAAAAAAATAGTAAATATTCTTTTGAGCTTCACTTTCTTCTCTTTTCTGCTCAACATTTTCTATTTATGGCTTCTCTACCTTCCCCTTTTCATCTTCAGGAACCTTCTTTTTTCCTTTCGAGGTAACCTTCTTATCTGAAACCTTCTCGGGAATCTTTTTTTCACCCTTTACACCTTTTCTGGTTGTTTTTCCTGGCTTCTTCTCCTCATGTGCCAGCAATAACTGGATAATTACTAAAGGTGCATTATCACCACTCCTATGACCTGTCTTTAAAATCCTGATATAACCACCCTGGCTATCTAAAAGACGATCCTTCATCTGATCAAATAATTTATGGGCAACAGATTTATCCATAAAATAGGAAAGTGCCTGACGTCTTGCATGAAGATCCCCTTTTTTGGCTAAAGTAATCATTTTCTCAGCAATAGGCCGTAATGCCTTTGCCTTTGCATGTGTTGTTGAAATCTCCTCATGTTGAAAAAGAGAAGTAACCAAGTTTCTTAAAATAGCTCTTCGATGAGCGGAGTCACGGCCCAATTTTTTCCCTGCCTTTCTGTGTCTCATTGATCCTGATCCTCTTTCTTCTCTTCTTCTCCTTCCTCTTCTTCCTGTTGGGGGAATGGGAAATCTTCCAGTTCCATGCCAAACTGAAGATCCATTTCCTCCAAGATCCCCTTTATCTCATTCAGGGACTTTCTTCCAAAATTCTTGGTCTTCAGCATTTCGCTTTCTGTCTTCTGAACCAACTCATAAATGTACTTTATATTAGCATTCTTTAGGCAATTAGATGAACGTACAGAAAGTTCAAGCTCGCTTACAGCTCTAAAGAGATTTTCATTTATCTTCTCTTCCTCCTCTTTTTCCTCTTTTTCTACTTCTTCTTCCTCCTCTTCCTCAAAATTTATAAAAGGTGTAACCTGTTCCTTTAAAATTTTTGCAGCAAAGGCTAACGCATCTTGAGGGTTTACAGTTCCATCTGTCCAGATCTCTAAGGTCAACTTATCATAATCAGTCCTCTGCCCGACCCTTGCATTACCAACTACATAACTAACTCTCCTGACCGGTGAAAAAAGAGCATCTATAGATATTACCCCGATTGGTTGATCCTCTGCAACATTCTTTTCTGCAGGAACATAGCCTCGCCCAGTTCTAACCAACATTTCTGCATGCAAAATAGCATCTTTATTGAGGGTGGCTATATGCTGATCTGGATTCATTACCTCCACCTTCCCGTCACATATTATATCGCCAGCCTTTACTACCTTTTCTCCCTTTGCATCGATGAAGACTTTGATTTCTTCTTCCTCATCAATAACATTAAGATTTACTCCCTTCAAATTTAAGATGATATCAGTTACATCTTCTTTTATCCCAGAAATAGTGGTAAATTCGTGAGGTACACTGTCAAATTCAACAGAAACAATTGATGCCCCCTGGAGAGACGACAGGAGAATTCTCCTTAATGAATTACCGAGAGTAATTCCGAAACCTCTCTCCAATGGCTCACAAATAAATTTCCCATAGAAATCAGTGAATGTTTTGGTTTCGATCTCTATCGTTTTAGGTTTTATCAAATCTCTCCAATTTTTTTGAAATAGCTTTTTCATAAATATAAATTACCTCAAAGAAGGTGCCTAATTTCCCACATCCATAACTTTAGGCACTTTAAGTACTTTAGTCACTTTAGCTCACTTATTTGGAGTATAGCTCAACTATAAGTTGCTCATTAATAGGCATGGTCAACTCTTCACGATTGGGATAGGCCTTAACTATCCCACGAAAATTATCTCCATCAACCTCTAACCATGTAGACATCTCTCGTCTAACAAGCGTCTCCTTTGCCTCCAGTATAACAGGGATCTTACGACTCTTCTCTTTTACCTCTACTACATCCCCTTTTCTCACCTGGTAAGAAGATATATTTACCTTCCTTCCATTCACAGTGAAATGATTATGTCTAACTAGCTGCCTTGCCTGATCCCTGGAGGAGGCAAATCCCATCCGAAACACAATGTTGTCCAATCGACGTTCTAATAATACTAAAAGATTTGTACCTGTAATGCCCTTTTGCCTATCAGCTTTTACGTAATACCTTCGAAACTGCTTTTCTAATATCCCATAGATTCTCTTTGCTTTTTGTTTTTCTCGCAACTGTATACCGTAATCAGAGATCTTTCCTCCTCTCCTTTGTCCATGTTGACCCGGAGCATAAGAACGCCGTTCAAAACCACACTTGTCAGTATAGCACCTATCACCTTTTAGGAATAATTTAAGATTTTCACGCCTGCACAGCCGGCATACAGCCTCATTATATCGAGCCAACAGTTCTCCTCCTTACACTCTTCTCCTCTTTGGGGGCCTGCAACCATTATGAGGAATTGGGGTTACATCCCTAATCATGGTAACGGAAAAACCGTCCATCTGCAGTGCCCTTAAGGCCGCCTCTCTTCCCACTCCAGGACCCTTAACCCGAACCTCAGCAGTTTTTAGCCCCATTGCCATTGCCTTCTTTAATGCACTCTGAGCGGCTAATTGGGCAGCAAAAGGGGTGCTCTTCCTGGAACCTTTAAAGCCTACCTGTCCCGGACTCGACGAGGCTATTACGTTACCATTCATATCAGTAATGGTAACAATAGTGTTATTAAAAGTAGATTGAATATGGACAATCCCATTAGAGATAATCTTCTTCTCTTTTTTACCTTTGCTGACCTTTCCCCTATCCCCGACCATTATCCCTCCGCAGGTTTATTTTCTACGTCTTCCAATTATCCTTCTCGGTCCCTTCCTTGTTCGCGCATTCGTATGGGTTCTCTGACCTCTTGCTGGAAGACCTTTTCTGTGTCTTAATCCCCTATAGCATCCCATATCCATCAGGCGCTTTATATTCATGGATACTTCACGTCTCAGGTCTCCTTCAACCCTAAAGGATTCATCAATAATCTTTCTTATTTTTGTTACTTCCTCTTCACTCAGTTGATCTGATTTGGTATCAAATTCCACTCCAGCCATCTGTAAAATCTTTCGAGAATTACTTCTACCTATTCCATAAATATAGGACAAAGCTATCTCAATTCTCTTTCTTTTTGGTAAATCAACACCAGTAATTCTGGTCAATGGATTCTCCTTAAAAAATCCTAAATAATCTTTGATTTGTAATTCTTAAATATCTAGCCCTGCCTCTGTTTATGCCGAGGATTATCACAAATCACCCTAAGTACACCTTTTCTTTTAACTATCTTGCAATTCTTGCATCTCTTCTTTATAGATGACCTAACCTTCATAATCTATCTCACGCTCCTTAACCCCTTTTTCATAAAACCCTCATAATGCCTAGTCAATAAATGACTCTCAATCTGGGTAATAGTATCCATACCTACACCCACCACAATCAAAAGGGCTGTTCCTCCAAAATAGAAAGGAACATTTAGCCTGTAAATTAAGATTTCAGGTAAAATACAGATAATGGAAACGTAAATGGCTCCGCTGAATGTTATCCTTGTAAGTACTCGGTCAATATATTCGGCCGTACTTCTACCAGGCCTGATACCAGGGATAAATCCACCATACTTTTTCATGTTATCTGCAACCTCAGTAGGATTAAAATGAATGGCCGTGTAAAAATAACAAAAGAAAATGATAAAACCTACATAAATTAAGGAATAAATAGGCCTACCTGGTGCCAAGGAACTTACAATGAATTGAAGCCAGCCAATCTGCTTAACATTTAAGAAACCTGCAATTGTAGCTGGAAACATAATAATAGAAGAGGCGAATATTGGGGGAATGACACCAGCAGTATTAACCTTTAATGGAAGATGGGTGCTTTGCCCCCCATACATCTTTCTGCCTATAACCCTTTTTGCATACTGGACTGGTATCCGTCTCTGACCTCTTTCAACGAAAATAATAGCCCCAACAATGGCTATCATAAAAACAACTAAAAGAAGTCCAAAAAAAGGACTCATCTCTCCTGTACCCATCAGGCGAAATGAATTGCCTACAGCTAAGGGTAACCCGGCCACTATCCCAGAAAAGATGATTAATGAAATACCATTTCCAATACCCCTCTCTGTTATCTGCTCACCAAGCCACATCAAAAAAGTTGTACCAGCAGCTAATGTTATCATGGTCATAAGCCTAAAGCCCCAACCTCCTATTGGAACAATCAAGGCTCCTTCAGGGCTTGTCATGCTCTCAAGACCTACTGATATGCCAAGACCTTGTATAAGACTTAGCATTACTGTCCCATAGCGTGTATATCTTGTAATCTTTTTCCGCCCAGCCTCTCCCTCCTTTTTCAATTTCTCCAAATGGGGAACTACCACTGTGAGAAGCTCTAGAATAATGGCTGCACTTATGTAAGGCATTATGCCTAAGGCCATAACCGACAGTCTGCGTAAAGCCCCACCTGAAAACATATCAAAGAGACCAAACAATGTGCCAGCTCTTTCAGTAAAGAATGCAGCCAAAGCTGCTGAATCAATACCAGGTGTTGGAATATGACACCCAAGCCTGTAAACGGCCAGCATTAAAAGGGAAAAAATTATCCTTTTTTTAAGTTCAGGGATCTTTGCTATATTTTGAAAACCGCCAATCATTTTTAACCTATCTCAACCTTACCACCAGCAGATTCAATCTTTTCTTTTGCTGCCTGGCTGACTTTATTAACCTTTATCTTTAAAGGATAAGATATATCCCCTTCCCCCAAAAGCTTAACTGCGCGAGCCTTTTTTAACAACCCACTTTTTAGCAATGTGTCACTGTTAATTAATTCACCTGACTTAAAATACTTGAGATCCTTTATATTAATAATCTCATACTGTTTTTTAAAAATATTTGTAAAGCCCCGTTTCGGAATTCTTCTCTGTAAAGGCATTTGCCCACCTTCAAATCCTAAATGGACTCCTCCACCAGAACGCGAGTTTTGCCCTTTTGTTCCTCGACCTGCGGTCTCCCCGCTTCCTGAGCCTTTTCCCCTGCCGATTCTTTTTCTCTTTTTCCTAGAACCTTTTGTTGGTATTAATTCATTCAACTTCATATAGACTCCTACAAATCCATCCTTGCTCAGGTCAGTATTTCTTCTGCAGTTTTCCCCCTTGATCTTGCTATCTCCTCTGGGGTTCTCAAGGACATAAGTCCATTAAGGGTAGCCTTAACCAAATTATGGGGATTATGTGAACGTAAGCATTTGCTAACAATATTCTTGACACCGGCCACCTCTAAAACTGCCCTGACGGCTCCCCCAGCTATAATACCAGTTCCAGGGCGAGCTGGCTTAAGCAGAACAGAACTTGAACCACAAACACCGATTACCTCATACGGAATAGAATCTTTGAGAAGTGAAACCGGCCTCATATCCTTTTTGGCCCTTTCCCCTCCCTTTCTTATAGCCTCTGGTACTTCATTTGCCTTTCCAAGTCCAGCACCTACCATGCCTTTACCATCACCAACAACTAATATAGCACTGAAGGAAAACCTGCGGCCTCCTTTTACAACTTTCGCAACTCTATTAATAAAAACAACCTTCTCAATTAACTGTACATCTTCATCTTCTCTAATCAATTACTTCTCCTTAATCTCTAAATCAACGTCCCTTACAGGTGGATTTATTCTCGTTAATTGTATTTTATAACAAGCAACGAGAAACCAGAAACAAGTGACTAAAATTTTAGGCCATTCTCTCTTGCCGCATCAGCAAGTGCTTTAATCCTCCCATGAAAGAGAAAGCCATTCCTGTCAAAAACAACCTCCTTAATACCCTTTTCTACCCCTTTCTTTCCAATGGCCTCGCCAACCAATATCGCACCTTTTGTGTTACCGCTGATACCCTCTGCTTTTGATCTAAGATCCTTAGAGATTGTCGAAACTGTTAATAATGTTCTCCCTATACTGTCGTCTATGATTTGAACATAAATATGTCTTGCTGTCTTAAAAACAGTCAAACGTGGTCTTTCGGGCTTCCCTTCTATTTTCTTTCTAACCCTCTTTTTCCTTTTCAAACGAGCCAATCTCTTGTCTTTGATATAGATCATTTATTGTGTCTGTTGGGTTTATTTGATTTTA
>Ga0209977_10000480_pt1 | contig 15652 bp, 7 predicted proteins | sample SumtaG_2_FD_183113 | JGI IMG/M metagenome (GOLD analysis project Ga0209977, IMG submission 183113) | Deep subsurface microbial communities from Indian Ocean to uncover new lineages of life (NeLLi) - Sumatra_00607 metaG (SPAdes) (version 2) | ecosystem: Environmental > Aquatic > Marine > Oceanic... | reverse complement strand
CAACAACAAAAAACCCCATTAATTGAAGTTAAACAAAAAGACGATATGAAAAAGTCATTATTAGAACTTAGAATTAAAAAAGCTAACCTTACCAAGATGTCTTTAGATTTAGATATGCAAGAACTTACAGGGGAAATAACATCTGAGGAGTTACAAGAAAAAAAGATAAAAATTAATGAATTAATTCAAAGAATTGATCAACAAATTCTAGAATTACAAAAGCTTTTAAATTATTAGGCGCATAAAAAAATAATTCTATTTGTATATATCAGCCTTTTAGACCTATGAAAAAAAGAGAAATTTTATCCATAGTTCTCTTTGTTTTATTAATTTTAATTATCATAATGGATAGTGCTTTAATCCTTCCAAATCAAGTTTTAATAGCAGCTGATCTAGATATTTTTTTTGATATGATAGGAATTATGATTGGAGTTTATACGATAGTTACTGGTATTTCTGTCATAATTTTTGGCTACTTTACTGATATAATTGAAAGAAAAAAGTTACTGGTTCTTGCTGGCTTACTGTGGTCTATCGTGGCAATATTACATATAGCTGTTGCGGAATTTTGGCATTTATTTGTTCTAAGAATAATTGCAGCAACTGCTACAGGAGTAACAACACCATTGGCTATTTCATACTTAACAGATTTTATCTCCTCTAAATCAAGATCAAAATCATTTGCATTTTGGTCTTTATGTACTACATTAGCAAGTCTATTTGCTGGAGTTTTTGCTTTAACATTTAATAGGATACCTTTTAAAAGAGTGGATATTGAGTCAGAGACTATACGAGGAAACATTTCATTTATCAAATCTACATTTCCCAATCTATTAAATACATGGCAATTACCCTTTTTTCTCTTGGGTATTTGTGCATTAATATTAACAATTTTAAACTATTTTATAACTATTGAACCTATTAGAGCAAGTAAAGATAAGTATTTAGAAGAAGTCTTATCAGATGAAGATATCCACTATTCTTATAAGATTAAAATAAGTGATCTGAAATTTATCTTTACTCGTAAATCAAATTTCTTCTTAATCTTCAATTTATTCGATGTTGTCGCTTCAGGATTATTAGTAGCATATATTTTTCCATATTTTGAATTAGAGTTAGGTATAAATGTTACTAATATTATGACTGTAATTGTCTTATTGTTAATTATTGTTCCATTAGGATTGGGAATTGGTCAATTTGGTTTAGCACATTGGGGGGATAAAAAAGTTCAAAAAGGAGATCTAAGTGGAAGGGTAAAAGTAGCAACAATTTGTTCAATTTTAACCTTACCATTTCTATTAATTGCTTTCTCTATGTCTCCAAATGTAGCTAGTCAAACCTTTTTCTTCAAAAGTATTTATACAGATGTAATAGGCTTTTGGATTTTATGGATTATTTTTTCTATTTTACTTGGAGTTGGGCTTGCTTTTACTTTTGGAATTGCTCCTAACTGGTATTCCTCTCTTATTGATGTGAATCTACCCGAAAATCGTGGTACTATGATTGCAATGGGTTCATTTATAGATACTTTTGGACGAGCATTAGGAGCAATCATTGGGGGTTTTATGATTGCTTTTACAGATAGCTTCTCATCAACAATATTTTGGTCTACATTAATTTTTGGTATTATTTCTACATGTTTTTGGGTTCCACTTTTTTTTACATGCAAAAAAGATTATATTGAGGTTGATAATCTCTTAAAAGAAAGAGCGGAAAGTATTAAGAGCATGTCTCATGCTAAATAAAACTCTTTAAGTAATTATAAGGGACTTTAGCATCTCCCATTTTAATTCCCTTTTTTCCACCATGATAATCTGAACCACCAGATTTTATTAAATTATAGTTTTCTGCAATCTTTCTGTAATAATTTGGGAAAAATCCCTGAGCCCATTTTGCTTTTTCCGTTTCGTAAAATGGTCTATTTTTTGCATAAGTGTATTCTATTTCAATACCTTTTATTCCTGCTTTAATGCATTGTTCAACAAATTTCTTTCGGTTTGCGACATCATAAATTCCTGGATGTGCCAATATTGGGACTCCCCCAGCAGAACTAATTAATTCTATAGATTCTTCAAGGTTAAGCTCTACTTCCCGATCTACATATGCTATGCCACCGATACTTATCATCTTAAATAATTCGTTTTTAGATTTTCCTTTTACCTTATCAGGATTATTTCTTTTCATAACCTCGACAATATGAGGTCGCCCTACAACATTACCACCGGCATTACTTCTTACTTCTTCAAATGAGATATTGTAATCAAATTCATCTTTTAAACGTTTACAAATAGCCTTTTTTTGTTCTAATCTTCCTTTAATCTGACTTTTTATTGTATTGATTAATTTTGATGAAGAATAGTCAAAATTTAAACCAATAATATGAACATCTATCAATTCCCTGTTAGGTTCATGCCTTATTGAAATTTCTATCCCAGGAATTACAATTATATCTTTTGATTCTCCAAAAGACAAGAATTCTTCTACACCCGCTATTGTATCATGGTCTGTTATTGCAATAGCCTTTAATTTGAGAGATAAGGCTTGTTTTATTAATTTTGCTGGTGTTTCTAAACCATCAGAAACAGATGAGTGTAAATGAAGATCAATCATTATAATAATAAATTAAAAATCTGATTTTATTTTTGTTTAAATAAAATTGAATGAATAAAATTTAACTATTTAATTATAATTTATATTTAATATTCAGAAGTACTAATACTTTAAAAGAAATGTGAGTAAAGTGCCAATAATCGTTATGAAATTCGGGGGTTCCTGTTTAATAGATAAAAATGCATTTAAAAAAATACTCGAAATTACCAGTATCTATAAAGATATAAAGAAAGTATATGTTATTTCTGCTTTGAATGGAATCACAGATTTACTCTTAAAAACTGCTAATAATTTAGAAACTGATAAGGAAATTGACAAAAATATAGCTTTAATTGAAAAAAAACATCTTGATATAATTGAGCAGATATTTACTGAAGATTCTGAACATTATTTAAAGGCAAAGGATTGGATAGATAAGAATTTGAGTGAATTAGAGGATACCTTCGCGGATATTAAAGAATTTGGATTAGAACCATATTATAAAGATTACATAATGAGTTTTGGCGAGATTTTATCTACCTATATATTAAACCAATATCTATTAAGTAATGGGCTAGATTCTGTATTTTTTTCCACGAATAAATTAATTATTACAAATGATGAATTCAATAATGCTTATCCATTATATAATTTAACCAATGCTCGTACTAAAAGATTATTGATCCCTCTTTTAGAAAATCCTAATAAAGATATAATAATCTGTTTAACAGGCTTCATTGGTAGAAATAAGATAGGCTATATCACAACTCTAGGAAGAGGAGGATCCGATTATACAGCTTCTATTATTGCTAGATCCTTATATGATGTAGGTAATGATAAATGTATTAAAGTTACTTTATGGAAAGATGTTGATGGTTTATTAGCGATAAATCCAAAATATGTTCCTCGCTCTTTTCTTATCAAAAATCTTGATTATGATGAGGCTAAACATATTGCCAATTTTGGAGCTAAAATTCTCCATCCAAAATGTTTAGAAGCTATTGAAAAGCAAAAAATACCATTAGAAATAAGAAATTTTAATACTCCTTTAGAAAAGAACTACACAGAGATATCTGAAAGATCAGATAAGAATTATATTAAGGGGATTTCTGCAGTGGAATTTGCAACAATTATTACTATAATTTCCGGTAGTATGGTAGATGTACCTGGCGTTTTAGCTAAGATTTTTAAAGTTATGAGTAAAAATAATATAAGTGTTTCTCTAGTGGCCCAAAGTTCCTCTGAAATTAGTACATCATTCATTATAAGAGAGGAAGATTATGAGAAAGCAATAACAGCCTTAAAAAGTTCAAAATATTTTCTGGAATTTTTTGAAATTAAATGGGAACAAGTTGCTGTAATTAACATAACAGGGCTTAAAATTCTTGAAACTAAAACTAAAGCAGAAATTTTTAATGCATTAGATAAAAAAAACATAAAGATTAAAGCAATTTCTCAAAGTTATGATGAGTTAAATTTGTCACTAGTTATTGAAAGAGAAAAGTTAGTTGACGCGATTAATGTCATTCATGATGATTTGTACGAGGAATTCGAGGGTTCAAAATGAATTTTAATAATCTTTAAAATTTAAAATATAAGAGTAGAACTTAGATCAATAAATTTAATAATATGATTTAGGTTCTAGAGTCAATAATTCGACTAGTAAGTTCTGTAAAAGCCTCATCAACATTAATTCCCGTCCTAGCAGAAGTTTCTATATAAATACTTCCCTCATTTTCTGCAAATGAGCGGGCTTCATCCCTATCTATAACCACGCCGACATCTTCTATTAAATCCGCTTTATTTCCTATCAAAACAAAGGGGATCTTCTCTCCCGCGAATTGTCTTATCTCAGTAAGCCACTTTCTAGTTTCCGTGTAAGTTTGTTCTCGAGTTAAGTCGAAGACTAATAAAGCCCCAGCAGCACCTTTATAAAATGTACTGCGAATGAATTCAAAACGCTGTTGCCCTCCTATATCCCAAATACTCAGAGTGGCAATCTCTCCTTGCCTAAATTCAACATCTTTGGTTAAAATATCAACTCCTACAGTTAATTTATAGTTAGCTTGGAATCTGTTCTTTATGAAACGTTGGACAAGGCTGGTTTTTCCTACAGCTGCCGCCCCAGTTAATAATACTTTTAGTTTAAAACTTGACATAAAGCTTTACTCACGTCGGTTATTATAATCTTTTATAATTTTTTAATACTGTATATAAATTAATATCGTAAATGGTATTTAAGAATTTATTTATTTATTAATATAGACTAAATTAAAGATAAAATAAATTATAAATTTAAATATTTTTACATAAACTCAAATTAGTTTATATTCATTTCTATCCGTTTAACTTGAAAAATAACAATGAAAATAAATAAATTTTAATAACGAAACTTCATCTTTTTGGGATTTCGTTATATTCTCTCAAATTCGGAAAATAATCAAGGTTTAAGTGAGGAAAATACATTGCTTCAGCAAATTCTTTTTGGAAGTCTTTTTCTACAGCAATTTCAACGTATTGAATTCTCTTTAATAGCTGTTGTGCTTTATTTCTTAAATTCTTATTTAGTAAGCAATGCTGTGCTCCAATTCCTGCAGCATTTCCTATTTGAAAAATCTCATCATCATTGATATCTGGAATCATACCTATGAATTTTGCATTATAAGCATTGATATAATTACCAAAAGCACCTGCTAAAAAAACTTGTTTAATGTTCAGATTTTCTTTCAAACGTTTCATAATAATCCTCGATCCAGAATAAAAAGCTGCTTTTGCCATTTGAATTTGTCGAATATCACTCTGATTTATCGTAATATCTTTTTCTATAGAAGTTTCTTCTTTTTTGGCTATAATGAATTCTATATTCTTATCATTTTTAATGATTCTCTCATGAGTAATATATTCTCGATTGAAATTTCCACTTCTAGTAATAATTTTAGATTTTAGCATCTCTGCCATGGCATCAATTAACCCAGAACCACATATTCCTATTGGTTTTTTATCCTTGATTGTTGTATAAGATACACTGAAATCACGAGGGTCAATTTTAATTGTATCTATAGCTCCAGCAGCAGCTCTCATCCCATTACTAATATGAGCCCCCTCCAGAGCAGATCCTGCTGCACAAGACCCTACAAATAAGAATTTTCGATTACCTATGATGATTTCACCATTTGTACCAATATCAATTGCTAAAGTAATTGATTTTTCATTGTAAATTTGTGAAGAAAGTATTACACCTATAGTATCAGCCCCTACAAATCCCGCAATGATAGGTGCAATATATATATTCCCATTTCTGGAGATATTTAGATTCAATTTTTTTGCTTTAACATTTAAATTTTTCTGAATGACAGGGATAAAAGGACTTAAACCTATATTGATTGGATCAAGCCCTAAAAAGATATGATGCATAGCAGAATTTCCAACAACAGTAGCTTCATAAATTTGAGAAGGTTTGATCTTCGCTATACTGCAAGTTTTTGAGATTAATTCATTTAAATCGTTAATTACAGTAGAATTTAATTTTTGAAGGTTTTTTTTGTTTTCCTTTATAAATGTTAGTCGGGTTATAACATCTTCTCCATACGCAGTTTGACTATTTAATTTTGAGTCAACAGCGTATATTTTACCATCATTTAAATTTATTAAATAACCTACGATTGTAGTTGTCCCAATATCAAATGCAATTCCAAAATTCTCTTTAACAGTATTACCTGGTTCACAAGCAATAATATTGGTATTATTCCTTAATATTAATGTAATTTTATGTTCATTTTCTCTTAAAATATTAGGGATATCTTTCAAAACATCAAAATCGATATTGATACTATCACTTTTCTTTAAATTTGGAAGTTTAGATTTTATTGCTGCTAAAATTCTTTCAAAATCAGCATCAGGTTCCTCTAATGAGGGGAGTTTCACTTCAGTATAAACTTTTTGAATAGCTGGTTGTATTTTTGTCCCTTTATTTATTCCTGTTATAAGTATTTTAAAATCTTCTTGTAAAGTATCACTTGGCAAAAAAACTCTGAATTGAGGGGATTGAAGGCTTTCTAAATGTTTAATGTTATTCTTGTCTAATTTTGTTTGGCAAGCAAGACGCCATCCATCTGTAAGTTCATCAATGTTTAAAATTTTTTTCTCGTTATTACTTGGGGCGGTTAAAAATTCATTTCCTTTTTGAACTAGGAGTTTACATTTTCCACAGGTGCCTAAACCTCCACAAATTGATCTTATTGACACATCTAATTCAGAAAGAATTTCATAAAGAGAAAGATCACTAGAAAAATACACTCTTCGGGAAATAGGTTCAAAATCAATAATAATATTACTATTTTTTATCTCCATATCTTCACGTCATTAATGATTAATGTTATTTTTGTTAATTTGAATTTAAAATTCGTGAAAATTCAAAAATATTTATCGTGTTTAATAAATTAGTTAAAATAATTATCACCATATAAAAAATTTAATTACTTAGCGTGGTTAAATTAAAATAAGAATAAGATTAGAATTATTAAATTTAAATTAAGTTTAAACGGTTTTGTTTAAATTGCAGAATCCAGAAGTATTAGCACAAGAAGCTTTAAAGTATTTAGATATTGCCCAAAAACTTGAAGTTGAAAACGATATTGAAAACGCAATTTCACACTATCAAAAAGCTGCTGATTTTCTCAAACAAAGTGGATATTTGATGCACAGAATTCAAGAAATTTATGATAGAATTGGTGAATTGAAAGATTTTCTTCAGAAGGAGACATTATATCAACAAACTCTAACCAAAGCTCAAATTGAACAATTACAAGATCAAGCTTTTACTCTATTAGAAGGAGCGAAAAAGTTGGAATTTGATGGTTTTATTGAAGATGCTATTCAACAATATTTAGCTGCTATTCAATTATTAGTTCAAGCGGGTTGGTCTGAAATTCAATTGGAAAACATAAAAACAAAAATAAACATGTTATCTAGGGATTTAGAACAAAAAAAGATTATTCAACAACCTCAGCTACAAGAAACGGAATTAAAACAAAAAGAGACTCAATTTCTCCCAGATGATACACCTCAAGTCGTTGGAATGTTCGGACAAAAAAGTAGCGTTGAAAAAGCAGAAGTAATTGAACAATTTAGAGCGAAGAAAAAACATGAAGAAGATATACAAAATCAAGCTTTCGAACATATCGATGCTGCTAAGATATTTGAAAGAGATAAGAAATTTGACAACGCTATATTGAATTATGAAAGAGCGATAGAATTATTGAGTTCCATAGGTTGGAGTGCTCAGATCCAAAACATTAAATCAATTATTGAAAAACTAAAAAAAGATAAAACTCAATTTGAGACTCTTCAGGCTCAACAATCAACTCTCCCATTAACAAGTGATATAGAAGAACAGAAAGTTGTTTTAGAAAGGGAAGCGGAGTTAAAAAAAGAAAAGTTAATGAAATTTGAGTCTGAGAAAAAACACGAGGAACAAATTCAATATAAAGCGTTTAATTTAATTGATATTGGTAATAGGCTTGAAAGAGAAAGGAAGTATTCTGAAGCAATTGTAAAGTTCGATCAAGCAATTCAACTTCTTAGATCAATAGAATGGGATACATATGTCCAACCAATTGTAAGCCTTGTAAATCAAATAAAAGATAAGCAAAAGAGAGAAAAAGTAGCTGAACATTTAAGGGAAAAAAGACAAAGAGATTTAATGATACTTAGGGATTCAATATATAAAAAGCGAGAGGAACAAATTGTCAAAACAGCTAAAGAGCTCGACAAAAAAAGAAAAGAATATGAAGAAAAAATAATACATGAAGTAATTAGAGAAGAAGATCTCTTTATAATGTTAGATAAAGCAGATAATATATTAAAGGAAAAGAAGTTCGATGTCGCTATAAATGAATATAAGAATGCATTATCAATCCTTACTGATTTAGGTCCAAGGTGGGAGACTTATATTTCCATGATTAAGAATACAATCTCTAACGTGGAAAAGTTAAAGCATTCCCAACTTACAAAAAAATTTGAGGAACAAAAAAAAATAGAGGAAAGAGAACGGGAAGAGTTAGAATTCCAGAAGTATGTTGTAATTCAATTAGATAAGGAGCGCAATCGTTTAAAGAAAAAAGAAATTATTATTAAAGATCGCGTAGAAGAAGTTAAATTTTTCGAACATCGTAAACATATTGCTTTCGAATTCTTAGATTCTGCTATAGATTCCTTAAAACAAGGTGAATATGAAAATTCTATTTTAGCTTATCAAAATGCGGCAAATATTTTTGCAGAAATCCAATGGACAGAAGAAATTCCGTTAATTGAAGATTCAATAAGAGAAATTGAAGAACTACTGAGAAACCAAAATATCCTGAAACAAAAGAAGTTAAAAGATGCTATTGAAACTCAAAAGAAAGAAGAAGAATTTCAAAAACAAATTTCAAAGTTCTTACAACAAGAACGAGATAACCTTAAGAAGAAGAAAATTGAATTAATGGAACGAGAAAAAGAGAAAAAATATCGAGAAGAAAGAAGGATCGCAGGTTTTAAATTACTTGAAGAAGCTCAAGATAAAGTACAACAAGGAAATTATGATGAAGCCATTGAAATATTAAAATACGCTATAAACTTTTTTGCCGATATCGAATGGCAAAATGAGATTAATCTAATCCAGAACGCCATCGTAGAGATTGAAAATAAAAAACGAGAAGCCGATTTACAGAATCAAATTAAAATGCAAACAGGGTTAGACCGGGAAAAGCAAGAAAGAGTATTTCAAGACTATATCATAACGGAAATGAAAGTACAAAAGAAAAAATTGAAGGAAAAAGAAATTACTCTAAGAGAAAGAGAAAAAGAACTTGCGTTTCGAGATAAAAAGAAACAAGAAGCATTTGATTTATTAGATAAAGCTCAAGAGTTTCTTTCCCATCGAAAATTTGATGATGCTCTTGAAATTTATTATAATGTAATAAATATATTTGCTCAAATTCAGTGGACTGAAGAAATAACAATAATCCAAGAAGCTATTAATAATATTGAAAATAGAAAAAGAGAAAATGAATTAAATAAACAGAAATTATTACAGAAATCAATAAAAAGAGAAGCTTACGATAATACTTTTATTGAACGTATTAAGTATCAAAGAGAGCGAAGAAAAGCTGAAATTTTAAAGGAGAAAGAACAAGTTGAAAAACGAAAACAGCTTTCCGCTCAGAATTTAGCTAAACAACAGAAAGCATTTAGTATAATTGAAGACGGAGATAATTTACTTCAAATTGAAAATCTTGATGAAGCTATAAGTAATTATGATAAAGGTATAGAAATTTTAAAAGATATTGGGTGGGGCGAAGGATATTTAAAGCTATTACGTGAAACTATTCAAAGTATTGAAGAAAAGAAAAGAGAAAATGAGAAGGAAAAACAAGTAGAATTTGAGATCTCATTAAAGCAACAGCAAGAAGATGATATATTTCAAAAAAGAATCAGTGAATATATGATAAAAGAACAAGCAAAATTAAAAGTTAAAGAAATAAAAATCCAACAGAAAGAAGATTTACTTCAAAAAATGGGAAATCTAAAGGTAGAAGCATTTAAGATTATGGATAGTGCTGAATTGCTATTAGATAAAGGTGAATATGAGGAGTCCATGAAATCCTATTATCGTGCAGAATTGTTATTAAATGGAATTAATTTTCCAACCGGAGCTATTCGAGAAATGATTCAAAAAATTCAGGAGAAAAAACGAGAAGAAAACATGAATAAGATGAAAGAATTAGAACTAAATCTTAGAAGACAACAAAATGAACATATATTTCAACAACAAATTTTGGAGAAAATTAAATTTGAAGAACAAAAAATGAAAGAAAAGCAAGAGAACCTATTAAAACAAGAAGACTTAAGGCGTGTTAGAGAACAGAAAAAACAAGAAGCATTCACTATTTTAGAAGAAGCTCAAAGACAAATTGAAAAAGGTAAATTCGAAGAAACAATTGATTTATATAATACGGCTAAAGAGATTTTTATCGAAATCCAATGGGAGGAACAAATTGATTTGATTGAGAAAGCTATTATTGCAATTGAAGATAAAAAGCGAGAAATAGAATTACAAAAACAAAAGGAATTAAAAGCATATCTAGAACAGGAAAAACAAGATATTATTTTTCAAAAGAACCTTGTCAAGGAGATAAAACTACAACGTGATGAGTTAAAGAAAAGAGCAATAAGTCTTAGAGAAAGAGAGGAAGAAATTGCTTATAGGGAAAGAAAAAAAGAAGAAGCATTCAATATTTTAGAAAAAGCTCAAAATCCCCTTTCACAAGGAAATTTTGATGATACAATTGAACTCTATCACAATGTAGCTAATATATTTGCACAAATTCAATGGACTGATGAAATTCCAATCATAAATAAAGCTATACAAAATATTGAAAATAAAAAGAAAGAGAAAGACTTATTAAAACAAAAAATGATTCAAGACGCTATAGAAAAAGAAAAATCTGATTATGAATTTATGGAAAAGATAAAGGTTCTAAAAGATAAAGAAGAAACAAAAGCTTTGGAGGAAAGAGAATTAATTCATAAAAGAGAATTGATTACTTCACAAAATTTAGAACAACAAGAAGAAGCATTCAAATTGATAAGTGATGGATATAACTTACTTAGTCAAAAGAAATATGATAATGCATTGAAAAATTATCAAAATGCAATAAATTTTTTTACTGAAATCGGATGGACAAGTGATTATTTAAAATTACTACAGGATACCATAATAACTATTGAAATTAGAAAGAGAGATATTGAAAGACAGAAAGAAATAGAGAATGAATTATTAATACAACAACAAAAAGAAGAAGAAAAATTCCATAATAAGATTTCGGAAAGCATGAGAAGAGAACAAGAAAGATTAAAAGCTAAAGAAATTGAAATTCAAAAAAGGGAAAAACTAAAGCAATTAATGGAAAACCGGAAACAAGAAGCGTTTAAAGTTATGGATTTAGCTGAAAACCTATTTAATCAAAAGAAATTTGTTCAAGCTATAGAGAAATATAGACAAGCAGAGTTGTTTTTGAATGAAATTGGATTTCCAACTAATGTAATTAGAGAAATGATCTACAAAATTCAAGAGAAAACTAAAGAAGAATGGTCAACTAAACAAATAAATCTAGAGAATATACTTCAAAAAGAACGAGAGAACTTTAAATTTCAGCAAAAGCTAGCAGAAAGTATAAAAATAAATGAGTTAAAGTTAAAAGAACGACAAATTGGATTACAGAAACAAAGAGAAATCCAAGAGTATATGGAAAATCGAAGAGATGAAGCTTTTAATCTTCTTGAAGAGGCAGAAACATTCATGAATAAGACACAATATGGTAAATCTCTTGAATATTATCATGCTGCTGAATTAATCTTAAATGAAATTGCTTATCCCACTGAAACAATTAGAGAATTAATTCTTAAAGTTCAAGAGAAAAAACGAGAACATCAAATACAAAAACAGAAAGAATTAGAACAAAGATTGCTGAGAGAACGAGATGATTGGAAATTCCAACAAAAAATCTCTAAAAATTTACTCATTGAAAAAGAACGATTGAAAGCAAAAGAATTAGAATTATTAAAAAAGGAACAATTGAAACAAAGACTAGAAGAAAGAAAAGAACAAGCATTTAAGATTCTGGAGGAGGGAGAGCGCTATTTAAAAGAACAAAATTATGATAATGCACTAGTTTGTTATAGGAGGGCAAGTATTTTTCTAAATGAACTACAATTTCCAACAGATTCTATAAATAATATGATATTTAAAATAAATATCTTAAAGAAGCAAACAGATGAAGCCAAACTATTAAAATATAAAAAAGAATTAGAAAGTTTAGAAGAAGGAAAAGCATTAAAAGCCCTAGTTGAGGAAAGAAAGAGACAAGAAAGAGATAAGAGGGACGCTCAACAATTAGCACAGAAGGAACGAGAAAAAATAATACAAGAACAAATGAGTGTGAGAGAATCTGCATATTCTCTTTTGGAAGAGGCTGGAAAGTATTTGAAACACAGAATTCCTAACTACAATGAGGCAATTTCATTGTATATCCAGGCAAGACATATTTTAGCAGAAAATATTGGGTGGGAGCCAGAAATAAATAATTTAAACACACTAATTAAAGATTTGCGACAAGAACAAGCTAATTTTCTTGAAAAGAAACGTTTAGAGGAACAAGCACGATTACAACGGCAAAATGAGTATGCTCTATTTCAGGAGGAAGTGAAAAGAAGAAGGATAGAACAGGAAAAGTTGAAACGAGAACAAGAAAAGCAATATCAAGATTTAATCTATAAAAAACAACATGTAGAACAAATAAAAGATGAAGGTTTAAAACTCATTGATAAAGGTAAAAAGCAAGCAGCTTATCATAATTTTGATGAAGCATACACAAACTTTGAATCAGCAATTATTAAATTCCGAGAAATAGGTTGGAACGAAGAAATAAAATATATTGCAACTGAAATTAAAAATACAAAATTACTAGAAGAAAAAGTTAAAAATGAAGAAGAGAGAATTCAATTAATTCAAGAGCAATTAGAAAAACAAAGAATTACGGAAGAAAAGCGTAAAAAGGTTGAAGAGGCAAAATTAAAAGAATCTATTAGTGAAGTTAGTGGATTGGCTGATGAAGTAATAGATTTAATTGAAAAAAGAAGACAAAAGCAAAAACTAGCTGCTAAAAAACAAGAGAAGATAATTAAGTATGAAGCAAAAGAATTTCGTAAAGAAATGGGTAATTTAATAAAAATGAAGCAAGAACTTATTGATGAAATAGCAACTAAAGAAGAAGAAAAAAGAGAATTCGAAGAAAAATTAAAAAAAGCAAAAGAAAGAGAAGAAATCGATAATCTCAAAAGAATGATTAAAGAATCATCTGAAAAGAAAAAAAGTTAGAAAGTAATATTTAATATTTTCTCCTTTAAATTTAAATAAAATTGAAACTCTTTATTTTAATTAATTTCTTAATAGTGGTAGACAACCCATTAAAAGAGTTTAAATTCTGATCTTGAAATAATAATATTATAATAATAAAAAATAGCGTTTTTAAAATGACTGAAAAGCCAGATGACATTGTTAAGTCGCGTATGTATGCAAGACAGCAGTTAATAGATGGATGGGACCAAGAGGTTATTAATGACGGAGTTATTATGATTATCGGTGTTGGTGCCTTAGGTTGTGAAATTGCTAAGGATTTCGCTCTAATGGGGATAAAAAAATTGATTCTAGTCGATCTTGACACAATTGAAACGTCTAATTTATCACGTCAAATGCTCTTTAGACCTGGAGATGAAGGGAGAGCCAAAGCTGAAGTGGCAGCAGAAAGATTATTAGAAATGAATCCATATCTTAAAGTTGATTATTATTTTGAAAAACTCCAAAAATTACCAATGGCTGTTTACGAAGAAGCAGATATAGTAGTAGGTGCTTTAGATAATTTTAACGCAAGGTTGGATTTAAATAAGATCTGTTTAAGAATTAAAAAACCTATGGTCGAAGGAGCTACGCATGCTTTTGAAGGCCATGTACAAATAGTTATTCCTGAAGGTTCTGGATTGCAATATAAGAATAAAGAAAGAGAAATTGAAAATTTGGTACAAACAAGGCTATGGGAAACAACTGAAATGGAGTATCCTGAATATTTCGCAGCTCAGAAAAGAATAGAAGAATTAGAAGAAGAAATTGAAACTATAAAAGCAGAAAAAATAACACCATTAATTCAGAAATTTAGAAAAGAAATAGAAATGGTTTTTGATTGGAAATATGCTCCTGAATTATTAGATTTAACTCCGTGCTATAGATGTTTAGTACCAATACCACCTGCTGATGATAAACTCGTAGCAGCATGCACCTTAAAAGGTTTACCGCGTAATAGGAATCATTGTGTCATAAAAGCTGAAGTAGAATTTGAAAAAAGATATGGCCATAAACCAGATCTTAATTTAAATGACGAAGTTGTGAAGCTGAAAGAAATAGCACAAGGAGAATTTGAAAAATTAAGAGAACGAGTCTTCAATGAAAATGTCCCATCAGAAAAGAGAGAAACTTTATCAGAAGAAGAATTAGAGGAATGGAAACTTAATATTAAAGAAACTTTTGGACCAGACTATAAATTCGAAGAAATGGAAAATATTCTAGGAAATAAGATAGCTGCAATACAAACTGTTAGCTCTGTTATTGCTAGTATCCAATCTCAAGAAGCATTAAAACTCCTATTTAGAGTTAATGGTAGGAATATTGGGGCTCCAATGGATCCTCCTTACGTAAATTATAATGGGATATACGGTCAATTTGATCATTTGAATATAATAAAAAGAGATGATTGTCTCGCTTGTGGAAAAATAGAAGGAGAAGAAAATGTACAAATTGTGGTCCCATTTGATGCAGATGTGGGTTATATTTTTGAAGCAATGAAAATAACCGGTTATGAGTTAGATCCTGAGTTATGGATGATAACAAACCCAATGACAAAGGAAATATATTGGAATCCATATATGCCTTCGCTGAAAGATCCTAATATTAAATTGACTTCACTAAAAATCAAAAGCAATGACGTTATTTCATTAACCCCCTTAGGAAAAGCATTAACAGAATCAGAAATTAAGAAATATAACGTTATAATCACTTTTATGTAAAATTCAATTTTTTTCTTTTTTTACTTTTATATTAAATAGAGGTGTTAGCGATTCCAGAAGAAATAAAAAAAGATAAACCAATGAGTAAAACACATTTTAAGTTTATGTTAAAACATTTTAAACAACGTGATAAAAAATATCCACCCCCTAATAAAATTGAAAAAACTAAAATAAAAGAGGGTGATATTGTATTAGATTATGGTTGTGGTCCAGGAAGTTATTCAATTGCGGCAGCAGAGGTGGTCGGCAACACAGGAAAAGTCTATGCTGCGGATATTCATCCTTTGGCAATTGAAGAGGTTGAAAAGAGAGCAAGAGAGAAGGAACTAAAAAACATTGAAACAATTTTAACTGATTGTGATACAAGATTAGAAGGTAACTCTATCGATGTTGTTTTATTATTAGA
>Ga0209977_10000479_pt1 | contig 15654 bp, 14 predicted proteins | sample SumtaG_2_FD_183113 | JGI IMG/M metagenome (GOLD analysis project Ga0209977, IMG submission 183113) | Deep subsurface microbial communities from Indian Ocean to uncover new lineages of life (NeLLi) - Sumatra_00607 metaG (SPAdes) (version 2) | ecosystem: Environmental > Aquatic > Marine > Oceanic... | reverse complement strand
TATAAAGATACAGATAATAAGGTTTTTAAAACAGCCTTTTTATCTTTAGCAATAATGGCTATATTCTTTATTCTTGTACCATTAAGTTTTTTAATTGATAGAATACTTATTTTAGCAGGAGGACCGGGATTTTCGTTATTCTACTTTTTAGCCTGGATTTTTGTTATTTTTGCCATTTTAGGTGCTTACTTTGGATATATTAGACCAAAAAGTGAAAAATAGATTAAATTTAAACCTTTTTTTTCTTATAATATATATTATATAAAGACTAATGTTTGAATTTGGATGTGATGATTACCCATTAAAGTATTACAAGATATTTGGATTCTCACAGAATCGGGAATCGTTCTTTATCATCGGAAATTTGACGAAAATATGGATGATCAACTTTTTGGTGGGTTAATGAGTGCATTAAATTCATTTGCTGAAGAACTTGTTCATAAAGGGTTATCTAATTTTGAATTACAAGATAAACGATATACTCTGTTAAAACAAAATAGTTTACTATTTATAGCAAATTCAGCGAAAAAGGTAAAAGAAAAAAAAGTTATGCAAGAAATGTTATTTATTGCTAGCAAATTTTTCGATCTATACTCAGAGGACATTTTGCTTGACTGGGATAATGATGTAAGCGTTTTTATGAATTTTGAAAAAGAAATCGAAGATAGCTTAGAAGAAACGATTAAAAAATTCCAAGATGCTTTTTGGTGAGCAATTTTATAATCGCTTCTCGATCGAATAACTTTCATTATATCTATTTATTAATTCTTCAACGATTTATAATTATAATGCGACTATGTTTAATCTTTTATGGAATATAATCTAAACTTATAATAAAGATAATTAACTCGATGAATTGGTGAATTTAAAAAAATGAATTCAATTGGACTTGTGTTTTTATACGATAGAAATTTAGGAGCTCCAGATGAAGTCTCAAAAAAATTTAGTGAATTTTTCTCATTTGTTTCTGAAAATCTCGTACTAGAAGGTTTAGTTGAGTTGCCAAAACTGAAGGAAATTATGGATTCAAGAAAAATATATTGGGCGGGAATTAAAGAAAATTTTGAAACAATTCTGGAAGATCATGACGCTATTGGTAAAATTGCCTGGAAAGTATTTAGAGATTATTCAGGAATCGAACCTTCTGAGGAAGTTAAATCACTGGTTTATGATAGTGATAAAGCACCTTGGAAATTTACTTTACTGGCATGTATTCTCTATGAATAAGTTTAGGAATTAATAATTCTTTCTATTTCTTTTACATATGAAATTATTAATTTATCTCTTTCATTATATGAATTAGAACCTTCTAAATTGGCTAAATTACCATATAATGAATTATAATTCTTTAAAAGCCATAATAATGAGTATATATCAAGTTTTTTGAAAAAATCTTGCCCAATATTACAATTTTTCTTATACCCGTTATAAAAAGATTCTCTGATATCAATGTTATTTATAGGTTTTAAGGTATAAAATTCCATTTTTACAAAGTCTTGTGCTCTAACACCAACTCGCCAATCATCAAAATCTATAATCCCATTTATTTGGATTTTGTTAGGGGAATCCTTTACTATTAGATTTGTCCATTGAAAATCGTTGTGAAGTACAACTGGTTCGTTTTCTTCTTCTAATAAAGATATATTATCCTTTAAAAATGTTTTTATTTCAATATCATAACCAAGTTTTTGTCTTCTTGCTTCTTGGCACTCTATTTTAAATTCTGAATTAATAAGTTCTAACCAATTAGTTTCTGACTTTTTACCTATATTATAAATGTGCTCTTGAAATGAATTAAAAGATATTGTATGCAATTTCCCCAAAAGTTCTCCTAAATTATTAAACAAAGTTAAGAATTTAGACTTGGAAAAGCTTAAATCCTCTTTACTATATTGATTAAACAAATCTTTTAAAGACTTGCCGTGGACATATTCTTGGATAGTAAAAATATATGGAATAACTTCTTTAGTTTCATCAAAATAAACTAAATTTGCTACTGGTATAATAGGGGGGTTATCGCTACTAAATTCGTAGTCTCCTTTCCTGATCGAAACAATTTTTTTTATTTTTTCTCTAAGATCAAAGGAATTGGAATTTAGCGACCCGTCTAGGAAAGGAAATAGAAGTTTTTCTTTTACAATATTTTCATATTGAAAAGATTTTAAAGTCCGGAATTTGAAGATTAACTGACTCTTTTCAAAATTTACTCTGTATATTGTGTTTATATCAGCATCGAAAGGACCAATAACCTTCTTTATGTTACCTTGAGAAAGGAGGACTTCTACATTCGAAAATATGTTTATCATATCATCTAATTGATATATATTATCTTTCCCTAAGGAAAATAATTGATAAATATGCTTTTGGTTTATTAAATAGTTCACATATGCTTCTATTCTTTCTTTTGTGATTTCATCGAGGGTCCCTTTTAAATTTGGACTTAAAATATTTAAATCTTCTATTAAATTTGGTGAAAAACTTTTATATAAATATAAAAACGCATATTTCAAGCCTCGTTGTTCTTTTCCATCTAGAGCTTTAATATCATATAATTTATTTCTAATATCATTTATTTGTTCTTGAAGTTGGTGTAACTCTAAAATCTTTTCCTCAATTGCACAAAAGTATAACTTTGAACTTAAATTAACTAAGTTGCTAACACAGGGAACAATTCCAACATTTTTTCTTAGGTCTAAAGGAACTAGTTGAAGGAATTTCTGAAAAGTTTCCTCGTTCTCACACGATAATGAAAAATTTTCATTTATTAGTTTTATATATGATTTGCAATAATTTATGTTATCACAAGAGTCAATAAATCCAGAAAAATTATCATAACCAATCAATTCCTTAACAATAGAAGGGTTAATTTCATTTCCAGCAAATTTCTCACGATTATTATGGATATAAATATGGTTATCGATGTTAACAGTTCCTAAAATGTATTCGAAATAGGAATTAACGTCTTCAATTTTTTCTAAATAAGGTGGGGCTATTATAAAATTAAGGGTACCAAATTTTTTTCCTAACTCCTCTAATTGGTCGATTATTCGATCCTTATTATTTCCAAATATTCCTACAATTAACGGAGTTTTTTCACCAGTGACTTCTAATGTTAAATTTATCAATTTAATTTTTTCTTCTAATTTATCTGCAAAATAAAACCCAGCACCATTAGTCCCAAATAAATAAATTGAATCCGCTCCGTTCACGAGTAGATGACGAGTTAATAATGAATGAAGCTCAGTATTAACCTCTAAATCTTTATTAAAAAATGTGAGTGATGGAACAATAACACCACGGATTTTAGTCATACTGATATCCTCATTTCGAAAAATAATTTGAAATTGTAAATTTTTTAATTTATACTGATTTAATGTTTTTAGTCATATTGAATTTCTCACTTCCCTCTATATTAAAAGTTAATTGTGGTCCCTGTAATTTTACAATTTTTCTCTTAAAGTAACAACAAATGATATATTTTTAATTATGAGTTTTAGATTAATAAAGTTAATAAATTTTTTTTATAATAAAATTACTAAAAAATACATAAAAACGAATTTAATAACGGATTATGGGCAACTAAATTTTTTTCGAATCTTTGAAAATATCAAAGATATCCATTTCATAGTCAATTACATCTTCAGGTAAAAGGTATGGCTCTTTAATTAATTTAGCAAGATAATAGATTTTAGATCCTCTTTCTAAGTATTGTAGAACTGTATACGCCCCTTCTAAATGACTTCCGCAGCACAAGCTTCCGTGATTTGCGAGAATTACAGCGTTTCTCTCTTCTAAACTTGCTTTTACATTATCAGCTAATTCTTCACTACCCGCTTCCCCGTATTCTGCACACAGAACCTCACCTCCTAAATATGGAACAAGTTCTTCCATTGCGGGAGGTAGCGATAACTTGAGTGTACTAAGTATTGTTGAATAAATACCATGGGAGTGAATGATTGCGTTAACATCTTCACGTTCTTTGTAAATTCCTAAATGTAAGTGTTTTTCTACTGAAGGGTTTCTTTCTCCTTCTACTACTTTTCCCTCAAGATTAATAATTAAAATATCATTTGGTTCCATTTCTTCATAATTTACATTACTAGGGGTGATTAAAACGAATTCTTCGTCTCCAGTTTTAACTCTAATACTAACATTTCCCGCTGATCCTATCACATGCCCATCATTCAATAATCTCTTACAAGTACTAACAATTTCTTTCTTAAATTTTTTGATTGGCTGGTCTAAAAACTTATTTTTTTCTTTAAATCCTTCGAAAACTTCGGGATTCAAGATATGTGAAGGAATACCTTTATCTAACCAAATTGTAATATCTTTCAGCAGCATTTTTGATTGTCTATTAATTACTTCAACGGTATTTCCTCCAATATGAGGCATTACTAGAACATTTTCTAATTCTAAAAATTCATTATCTTCATCGATAGGCTCTAATGGAAAGACATCTAAAACAGCTCCCGCAATTTTATTGCTTTTTAAAGCATCGTATAACTTTTCATAATCTACAAGACTTCCTTTAGCTAAATTAATTAAAAAAGCCGTACTTTTCATCATTGCAATTCGTTCTTCGTTAATAAGATTATCATTTTCATCAGTTGCAACAGCGTGAATGGTTATAAAATCGGATTCTTTCATTAACGAATCTAAATCTGTTTTTATACCATAATTTTCAATAATTTCGTTAGAAACAAATGGATCATATATAAGAAATTTTACTCCAAATGGTTTTAATCGATCAGCAACTTGTCTTCCGATCTGACCAAAACCAATAATACCGATATTCTTGTTTAATAACTCATTTCCCATAAATCTATTATAACATTTTATCCAATCTTCGAAATCGATAACTTCAAATTCATCACTGTGTAAAAATCGATCTAGCTTTATCAAATTTCTTGCCATTGAAACGATTAATCCAACTGTCAATTCAGCTACAGCAACGACATTCCTAAGAGGAGTATAAATTACAGGGATGTCATTTTTAGTAGCAGCATCTAAATCGATGTTAAATGGATCCCCCCGGCAAGACACAATCAATTTTAAGCTAGTTTGTTCAAATAATTCAGCTTTCTTTAAATCATCAGCAACAGTTATAAAAATATCATAACCTTTTAATTTTTCAACCATTTCTTTGACATCAAAATAAATATTTCCTGTATCTCTCCAACTCTCGTAAGTGACATCCATTTTCTTTTTTAATTCTTTTAAAACTTCATCAGATATACTTGCAGTAATAAGTGCTCTCATAACTTCTCAACTCAATACTATTATATAAACTAAATAACAATATGTAATAAGAATTTAAAATCAATAAAAAAAATGTATAATTTTTTTAAAACATTAAACTTTTTAGTTTCATTAAATTTTTAATTTTTCCTTCCACAACCTTTATCTTTCCCGAAGAATATGCTTTAACTGCACCAAGCTCTTTATTGAATAAATCCAGCATTGTTTTTTCCGTAATAAAATCAATTTTAACAGGAGCATTTTCATCACTAGCATTATCCTTTACCTCAATGCCTTGATCCTTATTTACTAAAAGTAAGACGCTCCTATTTGTGTCTAAAAACCTTATTTGTATGGGTTCATCATAATTCGCCAATTTTTTACGCACTTTATCGGTATTAATATAACGATTTTCAATTTCCTTTAAACAAGATTCTATGCTATTAAACTCTGACAATTTCTTACACCTTAAAATTAAGACAACTTTTCTTAAATTAATTAATTAACTTTCGTTTATAAAAATATAATAAATATATTACAGATCGTCAATTTTATTTTTTAAATTCTTCCATTCGAGATATATGTTTTTGTAATTATCTGAGATGGTAGGATTGCTGAATTTTTTTTCATAAGTCAAGAAATCTTTTATCATAGATTTATAATCCGAATAGTAATTTAAACCTTTTAATGTATTCATCGCTACTCCAATAAAAGCTGAGTCTTTAATATATGGAACCAATATTTCAGTGTTTAAAACACTAGCTAATATCTTGCAAAATCCTTCTGATTTGGCCATGCCGCCAGCACAATAAGTTCTTGTACTTAAATCAGTAAACCTCTGTATAGCTTGATAATTTTCGAATATGCCAAATGCTATATTTTCTAAAACGCTTCTAGCAAAATCTTCTATTTTAGGAAGTTCTTCAGATATCATTGTAGGCGGTTGAAAAACAAATACACCTCTTTTAATAGAAGTTTGGTTTTTAATATTCATTTTTTCGGGTCCTAAGAATGCAAAAGTAGAAAAAGCCCCTGGCGTTGAGTTCTTTAAATATTGCTCTATCGAATAATCTGAATTATTAGTTAAACTTGATAAAAAGCATTCTTTAAACCAATTATACGCGGCACCAGTGTTACCTGCATGGGCTTCAATTAACCATTTTCCCTTTATTGAGTGGCAAGATGTCCAATAATTATTATTGGGATCAAAAATAGGTTTATTTACGACGAGATGAAGAGGGGCAGTTGTACCTAAACTAATACCAATATCTCCATCTTCAATAACGCCCATGCCTAATAATGTAGCTTGCGTATCACCACCCGATTTTATAACAGGAATATTATTTTGACTAAGGTTGAATCTTTTTACTAATTCAGGTTTTAATTCGCCAACGATCTTCCCAGATTCCACGATTTCAGGAAAGAAATCTGGTTTAAAATCAAATGTTTGAATTATTTCCGAACTCCATTCTCTCTTCTTTATATCTAATATCTGAGATTCAGCAGCTGATGATAAATCAGAAACATAGTTTCCAGTAAGACGATAAACCAACCAATCATCTAACATTAATACTTTATTTATTTTTTCATATGTTTCTTCCTCTTCTTCTCTGAACCATAATAATCTTGCTAGACAAAATAATAAAGGGGGACTATGACCAGTTATTTCAAACAAATCTCTTTCTGAAAATTCATCATCTATCATATACGCTGAATCTATCCCCCGTATATCTATATTAGGACCCCCATAGATTACATCACCCGAATTATCCAAAAAAACCGTAGCTATTCTTTGAGTACAAGTAGAGATTCCAATAATATTAACGATAAATTTGCATTTTTTCAAAATACGATTTATTCCATCACTTACTTTGTTCCATAAGTCATCCATATCAAGTCTTTTAGCAAAACCATCGAGATCTTCATTGATTACATTAATATTTTGAGATTCGATGAATTCTAATTTTAAATGCTCTGAAACTAATCCAATCTTTACAGAATTAGATGAAATGTCAATTGCTATTATCATATTTTCGTTATTATCCATAGCATTCACTATTTTTAAGTAAATTTTAGTGTGGGGTGAGATATTTCCTAATAACTTCTCCCCTTGGTTCTTTTTCTTCAAACAGAATAGCTTGAAATGAAAAAATTTTTGTTTTATTTTCTTTCCAAGCGTCATTTGAGAGCCATGCTTTAACGCAAGTATGACCTAAGAATGTTTCTACATCCCATTCTCTCCCATGATCAATTGGTACTTGAGGAAGAAGCAATCCTCTTCTCATACCTTTTTCAGCTATAAGTCCATCTCTCCCGATAACAATTTTATCAAGATATTCTTTTGGATGATTTACTTTGATTAATTTAGGAGGTGTTAATATAGAAAGCTCAATAACAATATCGTTCATTTCCTCGAGTGAAACAGATGGAAAACGCGGATCCTCAATTGCTGAACTAATTGAAACTCTATGAATTACATCATATAGTGGAAAAGTTGGTTCAATATATCCTATACAGCCTCGTAAAGAGTTCCTTGGCGCATTTACTGTATTTAAAGTGACAAATGCGCCATATTTCTCTGAAAATTTATTTTTAATGTCATCTGGAATGGGAATCCTTCGATCGTTTTTAAGAAAAAATTCAATATTTTCTCGAGCAAATCTTATTAATGATATGCCATCTTCTAAAGAAAAAGAGTTCTCATCAGTCATAATTTCTACCTCAAGACAGAATAATTAATATATAATTATATTCTTCATACATTTATATTTTACATTCTAATGATTTTACCTTTTGGTTCAGATTTTTCGGTATTAACCTCATTACCTCTTAGAAAAACTTTCCAAATCTGAACAGTGGTTTTATAATCTTCGTAGGGAGAAAATTTTGCTTTTGTTTTGAATTTTTTTGCTTTAATAGGGTATTCTGGAATTTTTTCAACTATAATTAAATCGGCATCGTATCCCTCTTTGACAAATCCTTTATTCTTTAAGTTAAAGATCTTTGCCGGGTTTTCTGAAGTAATCCTAACAAATCTTTCAAGAGAGAGTTCATGTCTACAAACTTTGTCTAATAGCGTTAACGGATATGTTTCAAATCCAGGAAATCCTGAAGGTGCATCAAGATATCCTTGTCTTTTTTCTTCCAATGTGTGCGGCGCGTGATCTGTGCCTATAAGGTTTATATGCCCTTCTTTAATTTCCTTAAATAAATATAAGGAATGTTCTTCATCTCTTAAAGGAGGTAAGACTTTACCATAATTTGGATTGCTTATTTTTATTTTATTAGTTAAAAATAAATGATGTGGTGTTATTTCGAAGGATATTTTTAAGGTATTATTCATATCTAAAGCTTTTCGTATTAGAGAATAACTATTCTTGCAACTTATATGACAGAAATGGACGATTGGATAATCTTTCGGGCTTAAATCTAGATCTACTATAATCTTATAATAATTTTCAAGAACAAAATTCACATATTTAGCTTCCATAGAAACGGGGTAAAGATTATTATGTAATTCTAAGGTTGGAAATTGTTCCAGCATGTAATTCTCGTAAATTTCATCCTTTTCTTCAAAAGAAAGAGGCCAATCTGGATGTATAAATATAGGAATTTGCAATTTAGATGAAATATTAAGAATCTTTTGAACATTTAAGTAATTTATCCAATCGATCTCATTTAATGAACCTATCGGATAAATTTTGAATCCAATAACGCCTAAATCAATAATCGAAATAATTTCATCGAAATTAAATTCTCTTGGAACTCCAGCAATAAACCCCACATTCACATAAATGTTATTTTGTGCTTTTTCCATCCATTTTTTAACTTGATAAGCATTTATAGCAGGAGGTATTGTATTCGGCATATTAAATACTGTCGTTATTCCAGAAAAAGCTGCTGCTAATGTTCCTGTTAAAAAAGTCTCTTTTTCGCTCTGCCCCATATCTCTTAAATGAGAATGAATATCAATAATACCCGGTAAAACCATTCTCTTTCCGCAATCTATCTCTATTCCATCTTCGTTATGACTTCGAATTTTCTTTAAATCTTCCTTCGATTTTTCATTTACAACTGATTTAATCGTTCCATTATGAATTAATAGAGCTCCCTTCCGAAGCGAACCATCAATATATATAAGTGCATTTTTTAAAATCATTTTTCTATTTCCTTATTAATATCCTTACTTTGGTCAATTCGAAAATTAATATATAAGATTTTATTTTCAATCCCTTTAATGTTTGAAAGATTAATGTATTTTAAATTGTAGTTTTCTTTAATTACTTGTAAAAATCTCAACGAACTCTGTGAATTCTGAGAATAAGGAAGAATATAACAATATACGCTCATATCGTCTAAATCATCTAAATTGATGACATCAGGATAAAGATCCTTATTTTCAAATTCGGCAATAAATACTATTTTGTTATGAAGAATATTATTAATATTTTCTAAAATAGAACCAGAATTTGATAATCTCTTAACAAAAATACCAGGAGTAGATTTTTCCCATTCTTGAGTTTTTACTTTTTCATCCCCATTTATTTTCTCTAATGCTTTATTTAAAAGTATTGCTTGAGACCTCTCATCAGAACCTAGAAATCTCAACTTTTTACCCTTATACTTCATTAGAAGTTGAAGTGATTCAAAATATAGATATAAGTTATTATTTTTTCTGATTGAATAAGATAAACAAAATGATTCCCGTATTATAGAACATAAATTATAAACATAAATGGGAGTTTTTCCTACATCTACATCGCTTTTAGAAAATTTAGGGAATTTCTCAATTAGTATTAGAAAATTAACCAAATTTATCAAATTCTAATTATATTTAAAATTTAAAATCCTTTCCTAATTTGTTCATAAATTGTGCTCCTTGCTTTCCCATTCCCGGAATACTCGGCATTCCTTTACCCTTCTTTTGCATTTGTAAGGCTTTTTTGAAGAACTTTTTCATTTGGTTGTATTGGTCGAGCATTCGATTTATTGTAGCATAATCTGTACCGCTTCCAAGAGCAATTCTTCTTTTTCTGGTTTTTTTAATAATTTTTGGGTCGAACTTTTCTTCCGAAGTCATAGAATCTAAAACCACACGCCATTTTTCTAAATTCTTCTCAGCGTCATCAGTTAAAGCGTCAGGAATATTTCCTCCTCCAATCATAGCTAAAATATTTTTCATCTTACCTACTTTTTTTATGCTTTTTAATTGTAGGTAAAGGTCATCTAGAGTGAACTTACCCTTCATCATTCTTTTAACCATATCTGGGTCTACATCAATTTCAGCTTCCTCAACTTTTTTTACTAAGCCTTCTATATCTGGTATACCTAATAAAGTGCCTACAAAAGTACTTGAATTGAATTCTTCAAAATCATCCAGTTTTTCCCCAACACCAATAAATCTTATGGATTGATTAGTCGCAGCACAAGCAGAAAGAGCACCACCCCCTTTAGCGGTTCCATCTAATTTTGTTACGATTATACTACCAATATTTGTGGATCTTGCGAATTCTTCTGCTTGCGAATAAGCTTGTTGACCTATACTTCCGTCAATTACGAGGATTACTTCGTTAGGCTTTAAATTGCTCTCAATTTTTTCCATCTCTTTCATTAATTCTTTCTCTTCCTTATGACGCCCAGCAGTATCCACGATAATTATGTTGTGTCCATCATTTATCGCTTTTTTAGTTTCTCTTACGGCAAGTTTAATTGCATTTTTTTCATTAGGATTTCCATAGCATTTCACCCCTATTTGTTCTGTTAGTTGAACAAGTTGTTCATAAGCCCCTGGACGCCATGTATCCGTTGTGACAGTAGCTACTTTATATCCTTTATTTTTATAAAAGCGTGCTAACTTACCAACAGTAGTAGTTTTACCTGATCCCTGAATTCCGACAAGTAAAATCACGTTACTTTTCCCTGGTTTTATTCTGATGGGAGCGGATTTCCCTCCGATAGTTTTAACCAATTCATCATGAACAAGTTTAATTATGAAATCTTTTCTTCTTGCTCTTTTAAGATCAGTGTTCATTGCCTCTTTTTTAATACTTTCAGTCATCTGGAAAACTAATTCAACTTTAACATCAGCACTTAGTAATGCTCTTTGCAAATCTTGAACGATTGCGTTAATTACATCTTTATCTATCTTTGGTAAACCTCGTAATTTTCGCATTATGTTCTCTAGATCTTTCCCTAGTTTCTTGAACGCCATAACAAATCTATTTTTACTTTTATGTTTTAATAAATAATATTAACAAAAACTAATATTTTTTTTTAAATAAAGATAATATTATATAAAAAAAGATATGTGAAAATAAAAAATATTTCATATAAACCTAATATTGAAAAAAAAAGGAGAAAATGATTTATGAGCATAAGAAGAACCGAAGTCCAAAAGCTTAAAACTGGTCAATACATTATGGTTGATGAAGAACCGTGTGTTATAAAAGCTACTGAGAGAAGTAAGTCAGGAAAACATGGACACGCCAAAGTTCGAGTAGTATGTGTCGGTGTATTCGATAATAACAAGAGATCTCTCACCATACCATCAGGCCATGTTGTTGACATTCCCGAGATAATTAAAGGCACGGCTCAGATTAACTTTATTGAAGATACATCAATTAACATTATGGATCTTGAATCCTATGAATCAGTGGATGTTGCTTGGCCGGTAGAGGAAGATTTAAAAGCAAAGATAAAGGAATTGAAAGCCGATCCCGGAAAAATGTCGATGGCACAAGTAGAATATTGGAAGCTTGCAGGAAGGACTTTAATAAATAGAGTAATTATTAATTAGAATGTTATTATAATCTTTTTTGAGCAGAATTAGAATATTATTTTCTTACAATTTATTCATTTTTGTAATATATCAATAAAAGTAAAGAAAAGTATAAAAGAAGTCTGAGTTCGATGGAAAAAAAGGCAGTTTCATTAGCTTGTAGAATGGATTCAGAGAGAGCGATAAATTTAACTAAGAAACTTTTTGATTATTTAGTGAAAAAAGGCGAAATTATTCAATTGGAAACCAGAATCGCACCTAAAATCTTACCTCATAGTGGTAAAGATTTAAATGAAATGACAAATGAAAATACAAAATTTCTCATATCCATTGGTGGAGACGGAACTATTCTGAGAGTGGCAAGTGCCCTATCACAACGCAACGCTCCACCCATTTTGGGAGTAAACATTGGGTCTATCGGCTTTTTAGACGAAACTAATGAAAGAAATGTTTTTAATGACATAAATCGTGTATTAAAAGGCGAATATATAATTGAAAAATGCTCTAAATTAGCTCCATATATAATTAAAGCTTCTGAAGAAATTAAATTAAATAATGCATTGAACGAAGTTCTAATAGTTTCATCAAAAAGCTCTAAAGTATTATTAACATCAGTTAAAATAGATGGTTGTTTTCTAAATCGAAGTTATTTAGATGGTATTATTATTTCAACTTCAGTAGGCTCTACGGGGTATAATCTAAGTGCAGGAGGCGCTATTGTAAAACCTACGATGGATATTATGCAAATAACGCCATTAAATAGTTTTGCGAGATCAGGATTGAAACCAATAGTGCTTCCTATTGATAGCGAAGTTGAAATTCAACTTCTAAGACCAAGACTAAGTGCAAAAATTATAATTGACGGCCAGAGAACTTTTAAAAATATCCAACCAAATACAGTTATCAAAGTCCGTAAAGCAAATTCCCATACAAAATTTATCCGTCTTTCCAGAAGCATAAGCGATAATTATATTAGACGGTTAAGGAAAAAAATTATTGGAACTATAAAGGTTCCGAGAGATGACAGTCCTGAAGAAGAGTTCAATTCTAGTTTTTGATACTAACATTTTTTTAAAAGGTATCGATTTCAATTTTTTTAAGGAGACAATTTTCACTACTCCAGAAATTATCGATGAGATTCAAGTTATAAGATATAAAGATAAGAATAGAAATATTATACATAGAATAGAAGTGGCAGTTGAATTAGGAAAATTAATTATAAAAAAAGCTAATGAAAATTACATTAACATAGTAGACGCAAAATCTAAACTAACGGGCGATATAAATGCGTTATCTAATGCTGATGTGAATTTAATTGCATTAGCTTTAGAATTGATGGACACATATAACCAAGAGATTATTCTCTACACAAACGATTATTCCATGGAAAATTTATGTAGTGAATTAAAAATAAAATTTATGCCTATGTTTAAGGAGGGTATAAAGGAAAAGATATTTTTTGAGATATATTGCCCCTACTGTAAAACAATTTTCAAACCTAAAGATTTTAATAAAATTTGTGAAATGTGTGGATCTAAAATAAAAAGAAGACCACTAATAAAAGAAAAAATATAGTGCAAAATATATAGGAAAAAATGTAAATAAATATTGGATAATTGGATAAAAATAAAAAAGATAAAACATGGGTACTAAAATAAATGAATTAGTGAAAGATGTAAGAAGGACTATTACATTTGATAATCTATTAAATAAACGCATTGCCATTGATGCATTTAACACGATCTATCAATTTTTAGCAATTATTAGGCAAAGAGATGGCACTCCTTTAAAAGATTATAATGGTAATGTGACTTCTCATCTATCTGGATTATTTTATCGAACAATAAATTTTTTAGAGCATAATATCAAACCAATTTATGTGTTTGATGGGACTCCTTCTGAATTAAAATTAGAAACAATAAAAGAACGAAGGAGAATTAAAGAAGATGCTAATGAAAAGATGATAAAAGCTCAGGAGAAGGAAGATTTTAGAGAAGCGAAAAAATTCGCTCAGATGACATCTAAATTAAATACGAACATGGTTGAAGATAGTAAAAAATTATTAAAAAATCTGGGGATTCCAATTGTAGAGGCGAGCTCTGAAGGTGAGGCTCAATCTGCCTTTCTAGTTGAAGCTGGTGATGCTTGGGCGTGTGCATCCCAGGATTATGACACATTATTATTTGGAGGAAAAAGGTTAATTAGAAATTTCGCAATAAGCAGAAGTAAAAAGGTTAGAGATACTACAGTCACTTTAGATATAGAATACATTTCATTATCTAAATTTCTTGAAAATTTAAATATTACTCGAGAACAGTTGATAGAGATGGGGATTTTAATAGGAACTGATTTTTTCCCTGGAATTAAGGGAATCGGTCAACATAAGGCTTATGACTTAATCAAGAAATATGGTTCGTTAGAAAATATTTTAAAAAATAATGTAAAAGTTGGAAACATAGAAATTCAACTAGAAAAAGAATTGATTGACCAAATAAAAGATATTTTTTTATACCCAGATGTAAAAAAAAAATATCCAAAAATAATCTGGGAAAAAATTAATTACGGTAAAGTTGAAGAATTACTGATAGAGCAACACAATTTTTCAAAAACCAGGGTTGAAAACGCAATTGAACGGTTGAAAAAGCAAGACTCTTCTAAAAAACAGGTGTCTTTGGACAACTTCTTCAAATAAAATTAAAACTTAACATTACAAAAAAAGGAAAAATTTTTACAAAATCATTACTTCATATATATTGAAAATTATACTTTATTTATTCGATCAAAAATGTCAACTAAAGAAAACGATAAAAAGGGACCAAATAGTAAAGATTCACAAATAGTAGCACTGCGGGTGCAAGAAGCTAAAAAAAGGGATATTGGCCGTAATATTGCTAGAATTGATCAAGAAACTATGGAAAAGTTAAATATTCAAACTGGCGACGTCATCGCTCTTTCTGGAAAGAAAGAAAGTGCGGGAATCGCTTGGCCGAGTTATCCCCAAGATAGTGGCTTAGGCATTATTCGTATCGATTCTAGATTAAAAAAAAATACGGGAGCAAGCATAGATGAAACAATCCAAATTCGGAAGGTCAACGCTCACCCCGCTCAAAATATCGTTTTGGCGCCAATAAGCGTAAAAATAAAATTAAATCCTAGATTCGAAACTTTCGTTAAACGAAAATTAAATAATTATCCTGTTACGATTGATGATTTTATATTTATTTCAATAGGAATAAGTCGAGAGATTACATTTAAAGTTATAAGCATAAGACCAAGTGGAGTTTGTATAATCAAACCCGAAACAGCTCTACATATTAGCGAACGTATTACTGAAGACGAAGAAAGGGGAGCTGAATATGTTACTTATGAAGATGTTGGTGGATTAGATCGCGAGATACAAAGGGTTAGAGAAATGGTTGAACTCCCACTAAGACACCCCTCTTTATTTAAACGTCTAGGTATTGATCCCCCAAAAGGAATTTTACTAAGGGGTCCTCCTGGTTGCGGAAAAACTTTGTTAGCGAGAGCTGTAGCTAATGAAAGCGAAGCTTATTTTATTTCAATAAACGGTCCAGAAATTATGAGCAAATTTTATGGCGAATCTGAGAAAAAATTACGGAAAATATTTATTGACG
>Ga0209977_10000478_pt1 | contig 15662 bp, 21 predicted proteins | sample SumtaG_2_FD_183113 | JGI IMG/M metagenome (GOLD analysis project Ga0209977, IMG submission 183113) | Deep subsurface microbial communities from Indian Ocean to uncover new lineages of life (NeLLi) - Sumatra_00607 metaG (SPAdes) (version 2) | ecosystem: Environmental > Aquatic > Marine > Oceanic... | reverse complement strand
CTGGACTTGCTTGTAGAGGGCTTCTATATCACCCTCCAATGCGGTCTTTTCATGCTTTTTTACTTCATCAAATGTCGCTCGAGACAGGGGTCGATTTTGGTAGGTTTTCCCGTCAATTTCAACTTCTATGGGCTTGTGAATGCTTTTCTGTGTGCTCAGGATTAATTTTTTCTCTTCCATCATGTGCAGATTCCTACTATCGCCGTGGAGCCGGATTCCATTCCCCACGTTCCATATTCTCCGCAATAACCGCTATCCTGATTCGGGAATACTTTGAATTTGACCATGTGAACCCTCTGTCCGCTACGGTCGAAAGTCAGCTCAAAATCACGCCAGGGATGGCATTTGTAAAGATGAATCCAAGTGTTCGGATCGGAATCAGGCACATTATTACAGATGGGAGCGATTACTATGTCCTTTGCATAGGCATACATATCGCAACCGGCCATGTTTTTGAGAGTAAGCACCTCTCTTTTACTGCCTGCACCTTTGTAACCCATATCCCTGTAACCAATGATTTCGTTAAGTTGATCGAGTGTGCTTCTGGCCATTGGAATATCGAGTTCTAAAACCGTGCCTGCGAAAACGGCGTCTACGGGCGCGTCTCCATAACCTTCCTCCTGGACATCGCTGACCGAGTCGGTCATCCGCAGTGAAATCGTGCCCAGATACGGGCCGATACAAATGCGATATGCTGCAACAGCATCACTGTAATTCCAGATGACAACAACCGGTCCGATATCACCCATGGGGAGTTTTGGCATTTTATTTTACCTCCATAAAGATTTTTTAGTACGGATATAAACCTTCATTATCTTTTGTTCTGTCTTGGTCCCCTTTGCCAAAAAAAAAGGCGCTCAAGACCAGCAAAAAGCGTTTGCTAATCCTGAGCGCCCTGAGCGCAATAAGCTAAGGCCTTTGCCTCAGTCCTCAGATTTCAAACCTTCTATATAATATATTAAACTTTTCTATCTATTACAAAATAAAAAAACTTTTTCTCAAGATTTTATATTCAGCCCCCGCATGAGGCCTTCTCGATTTTCCATACATAATTGGTTGAAAATATATAAAGTCCGCTTTTGCTGGGATTCTCCACTGGCGCTGGTGGTGCATAGGCATTGATTACGCAGGCTATGTATTGAGATGCACCCCCACTCGGATCGGGCAACTGCCAACCAGCGGTGTTGTCTAAATAGTCGAATAGTTGTTCGGCATCGGCCCGTGCAGTGAAGTAGGTTTTCGCTCGATTGAGCAGTTGCACGGCTTTCTCCGCATATTTTGGCCAGACCGTTGAGGGAGGTGTCGATGTTACCACCCCGCCTACGTCCATGAGCAACGCTCCTCCTGCATTTTCGAGGACCGCTAAATAGCGTTCGGGGATGATATTGCCCGCGCTATTTTTTACAGGTACATGACCAGCAAACATATTCACTCCGATATTCCATCCAGGAGCGGGACCCAGTGTGAGGTTCTCGATGAATTTGCTTATTTCTTTCAGCATTAACGGCCTCCTGGTCCTTGCATGCCTCGCGCAATCTCAGCCATATATTTTTCCTTATTTTTTATAAGCTTCGCCTCCAAATATTTGGGGCCGCTTCCTGTCATGGTCCAGTTCGTGTTGGCCGGCATCTCATGGACGATCGCTGCGTATTCGGCGTCGAACCCCAACTCTATGGTCACCTCGCCCCTAAGTATTTTTGGCTGCTCTATCTTCTGGCTCCGCCATAGGTTGCCTGATTTGTGAGGAGCCCGGGGTTCCTCAAGTATTGCATCACGAATCACCATGCCTGCTACTCTGTATTCCATCCTGGCCCCTGCTTCTGGAATTTCCTTGTTACAGACCCGAGGGAACTTTATGTCGAAATCTTTGGTATTAAAAGTCATTCCCGTTTTTTCCGCCATTATTGCACCCATACCTCAGCATGATGGATAATCACCGAATTCTGCGGTTGCTTTATTATGATGATCGGATGATTAATGGCATAGGTTTCGATATCAAATTGAAGTTGGTCTTCATGGTGAAAAGTTATGTGCTCAGGCTTGCAAAATATTTTGGCTGCACTCAGCACTTCCTCGCCCTTGTAATCTTTCATAAGCCTTGTGTCATACATGATTCTGCAGGGCAAAACTGCTCCCGCAACAGGCGTTGGCTCGCCCCAAGCATCAAAGGTGACCTGGGCTACCTTCATATGGTTTATAAGCAGGCTATTGAAACTCATTGCGACTCTCTTATGTAATTTTGCCTCTTGTCCACTATTATCAGATAACTGAATTTACCAGTCTTTGCATCTTTCGGCTTTGTCCTTATCTTCGAGATAGCGACGGCATACGGCTGGCAGTGCCCGCGGAATTTATGTATATTGCCATCGTCCCAACGATTGCGATGGTCTGCGGATGCGAAGGAATATTTATAGGGAACGGTTATTATGAGCCTAATCTCTGCGAGCATAACTAGGTTCACCAATGATTTTTTATAGTTTTTTATATGCTCTAGCACTTGACTGCATATCACTATGGGTGCCGACGGTAAATTCTGCGGTTCAAAGATATCCGCCTTATGGAATGTCAGATTCTTACCGTCTACCCATGTATCGTATGTTTTAGAATCAAAAGCATATACACGATATCCCATCCTTGCCAGATGAAAGTCTATCCTGCCATCTCCACAGCCTACGCTCAAAACTCTTCGCTCACAATCATAGACCGGGAATGCGTCTATTATGGCAATGTCTTTCATATCAAGCGGTTTCATCTGAATTGCCTCCAAACCATTCTTCCATTGTTTTCATTTTTTCAAATATCCCAGTCCCTAATAAATGAAAATAAGCCGGCAGAAATGCAGAAGCGACATCCTTTGTGAATTCCTTGTTTATTCTCTTTGCCTTCTCAAACGGATATACGAAATGATAGCCGGGACGACTTAGAATATTGGTGCGGAAAAGATTTTTTCTTCTCATCGTCAATATCGTGACCTGAAAACTGACTGCGAATTGCTCGGCGTATCTGGAGGCGAAATCGCTTCCTTTTCTCCAGAGGGTAAATCCCGTCCCTGGCGAGCCTCGCCCATATTGGCACATTAAATCATGCGTTCGATCTACTAGATATAAGTCAAACTGCGGTGCTTTTCGAATCTCTTCCTCCACCATCAGCATCATATCGCCTCCCGCAAAATAACTGTCAACATCTATTTTCAGAATATGGCTGTATTTCTTATCCTTGAAATAATCTTCTGCTATCGGTATAAGCGGGGCGATGAATGCTTGTCTATGAGCATGACCGCATTGTTCAATCTGCGTTCTCGTATCTTCTTCCACCCTGGCTCTTTTGAGCAAATCCTTGCTCCCTTTGAATCGTTCAAACATATCGACTACGTGAACCCTGTTGGGCGAGATGTTTCTTAACTCATTCACCCTGTCAATATTATCCGTGAATATAAACAGGTCGGCGGAAGTATTGTTCTTCAGGAAGGAGGGAATGCTTATGGATGCCATCTTGAAATAAGCGTCATCGCCCATTACGGAAACGACCGTTGCTATTTCACTCATCTTCTTTCCTCTGCAAGGACTTTGCCGGCACCCCCGCAACAACGTCGCCGTCTTCCACATCCTTTAAGACGACAGCACCCATCCCTAAAGTCGCATGCTTTCCTACCTTTATGCCTTGCTTGATGATAGAGCCGATGCCCGCCCAGGAATCCGCTCCGACGGCACAACTTCCGCAAAGCACAGCACCTGCTGTTATGATGCAATTCTTCCCTACTCTCGTATTATGGCTCACATGGACAAAATGGTCAATTTTGGCCTTGGATTCAATAACCGTGTCTCCGAATGTTCCGAGATCGACATTGGAGAAGGGGAATATTTCCACATCGTCTTCTATCACCACACCTCCGAGATGCATAATCCATAGAGGCGTTCCATCATCGTCTCTCACGAAACCGAATCCAAGAGAGCCGATTACGCAATGCTCTCTTATCGTGACGTTCTTGCCGATTTTCACGCGGTTATTTATAACGGTATGAGAATGAACTTGGCTTCCTTGCCCGATTGAGCAAGCGCCGATTATGCAATACGGTCCAATGAAAACGCTCTTGTGGATATCGGCCTTGTCGTCTATTATTGCCGTAGGATGGATGCTAGGCGATGGGGCGTTGATTTTCCCATACATTTGCTTCAAAAGCTTTGCGACAACCAGTCGAGGGTGTACTACGAGATGAACACATTTCTCCGTTTCCCCGATCTCTCTCAGATGTTGTTGTCCCCATTCCTTCTCAAGAAGTATGCAGGAGGCTTTAGTCTCAGCAATTGTTTTCATCGTGTTGTCGTTAGGTGCATTGATGAAAATCAAATCATGTTCCTGTGCTTGTTCGGCTGGGATTATTCTCGCATACTCGTTTCTTCCCGTTTTTTTGCCTACTACCAAATATGCAACATCTAGCTTCTTCAAAAGACCATCCAAGTTATTGAGCATCGATGCCTTCCTCCAATGCCTCGTATTCGTCTATTAGATAGAAATGGAGAGCCGAGAGATGAGACTTCGGCTTCCAGTCCATGTATTCGACCTTGATGTCACCAAACTCTTTCTCATCTATATATTTTCGCCCCCCAGGGCCAGAAAGATACGTATTCGCTCCGACTTCACGACATATATTTACCAAACGTTCCGTGCTTTTCCCGTTTATGCCTAATGTGGATTCAAAGAGAACTGGTGTTTTTATGCCAAACGCATGGCACAGGAATTCTATAGAGCGCACATCCCAATCAATTAGCAACTCATGCTCTGCAACATAAAATTTCTCAATGTCCTTCTTTTTTGTGTGCATGCTTTCAAAGTAGCTGGAGAGCAATATGCGGAAATGCTTAACATTCCATCTCCTTTCCCAATTTACTTTGATTTTCTTGATTGACTGGGTGCTACGGTTTGTGCTCGCCACAGGTATGGTCAACCAATGCTCTTTGCCATTGATTAGGATCTTATTTCTATTTATAACATTCTTTGTATAGAGTGCATTATCCAAATATACAAAAATATCCGCCTCCCTCATCTTCCGCAGATACCCAAGCCAGGGCATGTAATGCGGTTGATGTATCGCCACTCTCATTTCATCACCCACCTGATAGCCTCGAAGACCTCCGCATATTCTACACCGATCTGCACACCTCGAATTCTCGCCAGGCTCTCATAGAATTCCACAGATGAAGAAGGTCTTCCCATCTGGGAACGGTAGCATCCGACGGATTTTAATTTCAATTGCAATACCTTTTCAGTGAGTGTTACGAAGACATTCGTGGAGAAATCCAGATTATTTCGAGGCACCTCATACCCTATCATCGTTATGTCCTTGAAGGCACGAAATCCCTCCTGCACAATCACTTGATGATCTTGATGCGTATCGCATGTCGACGGCAACATCACCATATCCGGCTTGAATTCCTTTTTGAGAGCAAGGACGTCATCTAATATCAATTGCCTGTTGGCCGGAAATTCACGCACCGCATAATTGAAAAGCACGAGATTCTCTTCTTTTATCCCCAGCACTCCCGTGGCCTCCTTTACCTCGGAGCGAAGGATGTCCTTCGGATATTCTGACGGCACAGATTTCTCGGCCGTTGAGAAAGCCGTATAGAAGACGTTTTTTCCCTCTGAGACGAATCGCGCGATGCTGCCACCGCAACCATATTCGCCATCATCAGTATGTGGGGATAGTACAAGAACATTCATGCTTCAATACCCCTTTGCTGGTCTCGTGCCACTTTTTCGCCTGTTGACTTCCTGAGCCACGCAGCATTCTTTTCTTCACAATCTACAGAAGAACAGACCAGGTTTATCTCTTCGTCAATAATGTTTCTAATATATTCAATCACTTTCTTGACATCCACATCGTCACCATAATCATGGAAAAATGCGAACCCGCCTGGTCGCAGATAGTTGTATGCGAACATGATGTCCCATGCCACAGCAGGATATAAGTGGCCTCCATCGACATAAATAAAATCAAACTCTTGGGAAAATCCCATTGAAGGCAAAAAGAAGCTATTTTTCTTAATAAATTTTATGTTGTTTTCGTTTATATTCGTTTTGAATTTCTTCATTCCTTCGCCTTTAAAGTATCTCCATGCCAATCGTTTGTAATCCTTATCGCTTCTAGGAATATCAATCGTATATACCATGGCTGATGGAAAAAGTTTTGCCAGAAGATTCGTGATATTCCCGCAACCAGTTCCTATCTCAAGGATGTCCGTCACGTTATTTAAAATTAAAGAGATAGCGGAGAAATATAATGGTATCAGGTAGTGAGTCTTGCTTCCGTCCTCGTTGAAGTATTCGCCATCATTCGGTTTGAGCTCAGAGAGCCTATTCTCTGCATCCGATATGGCAATCCCGAACTCAGATAAGAATTCTTTGGCCTTGATGACTCTGCTCACCTCATTCTCCTTATGTCCTCCATATGGCGCCACGGATGATTATCAAGCACAGAAGGATGCTGCCCGTTGTATTCCTTGAGGATAAAGATTTGGTTCTTGACGTAGTGGACTTTGGCATCTTCGGCAAGTTCTATATCATCATAGTTTGATGCGAACCATTCTCGCATGCCGTCATAGATGCCTATTCTCGCACGCCTGAGCATCCTGTCGCGTGTTTTGACCCAGCAGTAGTGTAGGCAACTGATACTCTTGACAGTCATGTTATGCGTGCCGAATCTTTGGGGTTTATGCAATGGGGTGAAATATGCGCCAGGGATTTTCTTCAGCAAAGCCTTCTTCACTTGCCTGGCGAATGTCCACTTAAAACCGAATGCAAATTGCAGTCCCGTCCAATCCATGCGGTCGAGATCCCCTTCCCTCATCGCTTCATTCATATCTTCAATGAAGCTATCCAAATAGAACTCGTCCGTATCGAATGGGATGAGGTAATCGCCTGTTTTGCATCGTTCGAGAGCTGCCTGATGATTTGCGCACTGATTCCCTCTGTGGCTTCCCGTATCACTGCCATCCAGCCAGACTTCTATGCGCTTCGGATATGCCTTCATTTTGTCGTTTATTATATCCAGCGTTCCGTCGTCAGATCGTGCGGGCAAGTCATCAAAGCACATGAAGCTCGAACCCTCCACTATCAAAAGTTTATCACATACTTTCATTGCCTGTTCTACCGCATAACCGATCCAGTTCGCATCGTTATAGACTTGGGTGAATCCTAACTTCAATTTATTCTCCTTATGTCTTTGATGTGTCGCCAAGGATGGTTGGCAACGATCTCCGGGTGCTTGCCCTTATAGATATGCAAGCCATCGCCGGGCCTTATCTGTTCAATAAAAGCCTCGCTCTTGAAAATATCTGTGTCCTTATTCCACTTAACGTTCATCCACTGCTCATATTTTCCCTCAGATGCTTTCGTCCCCTTCTCCATTGACATCAGCATCCGAGCCTTGAGCCTATCTGGCTTCTTCACAAATCCATAATGAAAAAGCTCGACCCCTTCAGCTTCTTCTCCCTGAATTCGTTTGCCATTTGGATAGCAGGGCGTGCTTATGCCACTCAGATAGGTTCCGTTAATTATCCTGTGGCAATTCGCCCTGTCTCGTAATGTCGTGCAAAATCTAAAATTGTAGATAAAGTGATGCTCCAACCATGTCAACGAATCCTTCTTCGCTTTCTGCATGGCAGTCCTTAATTTGGGCAGGGTGCTATTGAAGAAGAACATATCATCATCCCAGTGCATGACCCAATTTCCTGGCTCGTATAAGGCGGACTTCTTTGGAAATTCCTGCCTTATCAGAAGTTGAACATGGTTGTATTTACCGTTAAAATTAAAATCCCGTACCTTTAATCCCGGTAAATCCCTTATGGTTTCGATATACTCGCATGTCCCGTCAGTTGAGCGCCTAGGATAATGTTTTGAATGGCAACCTTCGACCAGGATCAGTTCGTCGCAGAAGGCCAAAGCCTGCTCTAGCGCGCACTTGAAGAACTCCAAGTTATTCCAGGTCAGCATCAATCCGATAATTTTCATCATCTTCCTTATTTATACATATAAATCGTAAAGTCATTTTCCCTGTAATCATGGCGCAATACTGTTTTCCTGCATAGTTTATCCATAATAAGGTTGAGAACACCCCACGGTTTTGCATAATGGTTCTCTTTATTCATGCCGTAGTTTGGGCTGAAGATACTTAACAGATTAACTCCCACTCCGAGTTTACTGAGTTCAAACAATCTTCCGCAAATTGCAATAAACCGTTCCTCCCAATTCGGATTAGGCAGGAAGAAAATGCCCGATGCCAACGAATAGTCGGGTCGTACATCAGGTTCAAATTTTAATATATCATCATGAAAAAACAGAACATCCGGATGTCTCTTTCTCGCAATATTAATCATATCGGAACTGACATCAACCCCCACATAGCTGTGAATTTTGAAATGCTCTATCAAATAAGCATAGAGACCGCCGAAGCCACAACCAACATCAAGGATGGCTTTGTCTCTCAAGTCCCCGATATAGGAGAGAATCTCGAATCGCTGTCGCTGTGATTGCGAAGAGAAACCGATAGTTTTGAAAGATTCTCCATACTCAGAGATTTGTTTCTCAAAATGTCTTGCGTAAGTCGCCGATATATTATTCATCCGCCCCGCCTCTCTTCTGTATACCATACACAGCGTCCACACCAACGATTTGCGCCTCATAACCGAGTCGCTCTAGCATCCTCTTGAAAACAGGGCGACTCTTATTCAGAGGAGGCCTATGTACTTCAACGGACAGTTGCGTTATCCTTGATGCCGTCTTCCGTGTCATCGTACGCAGGACATCTTTTTCGGCTCCTTCGATATCCATTTTCAAGAAGTCTATCTTGTCGATTCCGAGTTCTGAAAATATATCATTTATCTTCAAAGTCTTAACCTTATAAATCATAAGACGCCTGAGCCTTCCCTGCCTCTTTTTTTTAGAATGAATGAGCTTCATGATATTCCCACATTGAGCCAACCCTTCGTGATGGTAGAATTCGACTTCATCCCCATAATTCTGCCCCGTAAGCGCTCTCTCGCAAACGGTCGCATTGGGAAAATTCCGTGTTCTTAATTCGTCTGCATTCTCATAGTTGCATTCGATCGCTATAATCCTGCATCTCTTCGCCCGCTCGTGCCGTTGGATGCTTCGCATGAAATCGCCCACACATGCGCCAGCGTCAATGACCACCGAATTATCATTGATATAGTTCAAGTCAATGAAATTCTCATGAACATTAGTCAATGAGCTTTCCATAGATTCTCCTTATATCATCCTTTATCAACTCCTGTACGCTCCGGTTATCCTTGTCCGGGAATTTGCCTCCGCCGGCGTAGTGGAGTATGTAAGAGTCGAACCTCGAAAGCTTGCCATTCCACGGCTCCGAGAACATCGACATATGGTTCCACTTATAGCCGAGGTCAACGTATTTGTGGCCCTGCTTTCTGATCTGATACATGTAGTGATTGCCGTCATAGCCTGGGCCGTTCCAGAGCTGTCCGTTTATCCTTGTGAAAATTTCACGATGAATCTTAGACACAATGTAGAGGCCCCCGTTAGGAAAGCCCTCCACCCATTGCTTATTGCCGCCGAAGGCTGTTTTTATGAGGGCGATTCTTTTTCTCCTATTATCCAGTCTTGAACCTTTGTCTTCCAGCACAATCCCCACTGTATCGTAAGGAACAGCATCAAAGATGTTCGGGCAATTTTTGTTTATAACGATATCGGAATCCAGATAAAATATCCTATCGTAATCCTCAAGCAACTCGTGGAACACCATCGTCCTGTAATTCCACATGGCAAAACCCAGCTTATTGTAATATTGGTCATCGAGCACTTTGAAGCCAGCACCCCACTTCTCCGCATACACCCTATGGATCGGAAGCGTGTATTTGGCGTGTACCTGAGACTCGTCTGAACAAGTCGCCATCAGTAATTTCACTATCATATCTCCATGTATTCCAATGCCGTCTTTATTCTGTGCGTATAAGTGGCGTTCGTATGGACCCATCTATAGCCTCTCTCGGCGATTTCCTCTCTCTCTTTGTCATGAGATAGCCAATAGCGAACTTTATTCGCAAGTTCTTCTGGGCTTGTGAAACAGTCGATTGTATTTTTCGGGAAAATCTCATGAATTCCTTGCCTATAAAGTTCCATCCCAAATCCCCCAGCGCCCAGTATCTTGTAAATCCTGACCGACGTCCCCTTCTCCATCGCCTTTGCGGATAATTCCGCTGAGGTGCAGGCGATGTTAATCTTCGATAGCGCGACCATCTTATTATGTTCTTCGTTATAAACCTTCGGCGCGCCTCCGCATCCCCATTGTTTGAAATTGACGCCGAGCGCTACCACGGCATCGAGGAATGGCTCTCTGTCTGTTCTATGGAAGCCTGTTCGCGAGCCAGCCCAGGCGACATCGCATGTATATCTCTTGCGGTCAGCATCTGTTATCTCCCTCGGCTTGTCATAGACTTCATTCTGCAGCCCCTGCGGAAGCCAGAAACTGTTGCGTTTCAACTCTCTCCACTGCGAAAGCTGTCCCGTATTGGGTACGAAATGATAATCGCAGAGTTGGATGAGGGGATACAGATGTCGCCATGAATCGATATCCTCTCTCATGTCCACGTTCCACATGCAGATGATGGCAAGCGAAAACTCCCGCTTTATCTGCGCTACTTGTGCCGTCAATTCCGTTGTTCTCGAACAAAACACCAGCTCCGGCCTGTATTCACAGGCGACTGAATAAGAGTCCAACGGCTGGCGCTTCGCATCCACCGCTTTCACGACGTAGCCAAGATTCTCGAACGCATGCTGTATCGCCGGTCCGGTCTGCCCGTCCGCCATCGGGAAAAGAAGCAACACTTTTTTTCTCATTTCAAATATTCCTTTTGTTGGATTTGACGAACGCCACAGCCTCCTCCACGCAAGCGGATACGTTTATATCCGCATAGTTCGAACTGGATACGCTATGGAATCCTACTCTAGTCTTCGACCAGTTCTCATTCACCATGTGTCGGTGTTGCTGATGGCCTATTATGAAAGTAGGCACCTCTTGGAACAAAGCGATCTTCGGCGGCCCCGACTGACTGCCCACCGCGGCCACTGCCGTCTGGCACCAGTCTATCAAGTCCTGAAGGCTTTTGCTTCTCCCGACCCAGTTTATATAATTATGCCTGTCTACATTTATATCATAAGCCGCATTCGCAGTCCCTATCGTCCTCACGGAAAGCATGGGGAACATCGCGCATAATCGCTCTATGAGCTGTGTATAAAACTCCTCTGGCAGATTCCGAAAGCTATACCAGCCCCCTATCCTATAGCGAGGAAAGACCAATATTTCCGATGCCCCGTGGATTTTTTCCGAATACTTGTAAGGCTTGAATATGAGCCTGCTCCCGAATGGATGCTTGCATCGCATTACGAAGTAGTCAGGCACGTAATAGCTATCTTCGAGATAGGGAGAGAGGAAGCCTTTTAGTATATCTGGTGCAACTTTCTGTATGCCGAGGCAATTCTGCCTCCGCACATCGAATGCCGTGTAGAATGACTGGGGAATGTCCATGACGCTATCGGCTAGCCCCTCGTAGAGGCAACGTCTGTCCGGATAGGTCATGACCGCCACCTTTTCTTGGGTCTTCTCCTTGTACCATCTTACATGTGCGGCTATGTACATGCTCCATCCCAGTTCTCCGACATCTACGAACGCAAGATTCATTGCTCGACTCCGAATTCCTTTAGTATGGCAGGTGTCTTTTCCTGATAGTTGAACGGACTCTCGCCTGTTCGGTGCGTCATCTCCATCCCTTTTCTCCTCGGATCGGCGTGAAGATTCATCTCGTGATCCAGACAGCAGGCCATCCGACCGCTGATTATTATCGGCTTGAATCGCCGCCTCACTTTTGTCAGGTCGCATATGCATCGACTGCGGAAATTCTCGGCATTGAACAAGCCCGGACCGAATTTCACTGCAATCGTCGGCATCGACCAGCGCACGTATGTGGAAAGCCTCCGGGTGGAGATGTTGTATATGTACCCATCGTCGAACATGAGCATCGGCATCCCTTCCAGAGGACCGAGTATTTGTCTGACATTCTCCACAACGCTCTTATGATAGAGATCATCCGAGTCGGTCTTCAGGAAATATATCGGCTCGCAATTTCCCTCAAGATGTGAGCATGCCTTCTCCACATCTAATACGAAATCCACGTTGCTCATTGTTGCCGAATCTTTATGTCGCATCGCCTCAACCTTCGGCATTAGAATGTCCTCCGACTCCGGACAGCATACCATCCATATGCGTAAATCGCTGTCGCTCTGATTGAGCAACGAGCGGAGCGTGTAGCGCTGGAAGATATCCAACCTGTAGTCAAGCCACTCGGAGTCGGTATTATTGCCGAGATGTGGCATTTTTATATTAAAAAGGATAAGAACATAGAAATCGCAATTATCCATTATCTCCCCATATAATCTTATTGGCTCTGCGTTTGCGGGATATGCCCAGGTCTTTTCCTCTGTAAACCCTCGCCTCGCTATGGGTCTTGTCCATCTCAGTGCGCTCCCAGTTTGGATGATAGTGATAGAGCCTGGCTCGTTCCTCGAAATGGAGCTTACCGAGCTTTGAGGCCAGGCGCTCGATCTCCTGGCATGAGAAATGGAAGTATTCGGGATAGAAGAGCTTCTTGTCCGGATATCGGCAGAGGAACTGCTGGCCGACAAGCGCGACACCGGTCTTCGAGAAAGTCTGTTTGCCGATTTGATTGAAGCCCACGACGCCGTCGTCGTCGGGGAACTGTTCTCTCATGGCGTCCGCCGCCGCCTCTATCGCACCAAGCTTGAACTCTATGTCATCAGTGGCATAGAGTACTGCATCCTCGGCGCACTGCGTCACCAGATTCCGACAGAAGACAGCACCGCTGTGGTCTGTGACGAAAACGATGCGGCCCACTTGTCCGTTGTTCGAGACGATTAACCTCTCCGCCGTCTCACGGTCGCCGTCGCAAATTATAATTATATTCAATCCAACTTGAGACAATGTCTTAGGTATCGACTGCAGACATCGCTGGAGTTTCTCCCATCTATTGCGGGTCGGGATAATGAGGTCTATGTATTTCATGTCTCCCTCTTCTGTATTTTCCCGCAATCGGGACACTCGATGCTCTTGGAACTACCGATACGAAGAACACCCCCGCAGTGACAGACACGGCTCCGGACTTCCGCCGGTACGCCGTACGCCAACGTATAGCTCGGCACATTTTTCGTCACCACAGCTCCAGCGCCGATAGAGGCATACCTGCCTATCGTAACGCCACAGAGGATGGTAGCGTTCGCCCCTATCGTAGCGCCTTTCTCCACCAGCGTTTTTATGTATTTCCCTTTCCGAGAGTAATGGCTGCGGGGGGTCTTTACGTTCGTGAATACTGCTGACGGGCCGCAAAACACGTCGTCTTCCAGCGTCACGCCTTCATACACAGACACATTGTTCTGTATCTTGACGTTATTGCCTATGACGACATTCGGGCCTATACACACATTCTGACCGATATTGCAATTCTCCCCTATCTTCGTATGTCCTAATATATGGCAAAAATGCCAGATTCTCGTTCCTTTGCCTATTACCACATCATCTTTGTCTATGTATGAACTCTCGTGGATAAATTGGTGGTCTTTTCTGCATGCTTCCAGCACTCTAAGCACTTTGAGTCCGCTCTCCCCGTCCGTCCTTGGCTTGGCTCTCGTCCTCACGCAATCTATGAAATGCTCGCACTCTAATTTTAACGGCTCCATATGATTTAAGAGTTCGGGAATGAGCTCGTATTCCGCCTTTTGTACCAGAGGAATTCCTCCCCTCTTTTGCTCAATCTTATGCGGATAGATAAATAATTTCTCCACTGTTAAATCATTAAAAAGCACCATAGCCTTCGTTCCTACCACAACCAATTTTTGTTCCTTATACGGATGAAGCCAGCTCACGAAAATATGCGCTTTCACTCCGCTTGAAAATTGCATGGTCATAATTGTCGTATCGCTAATGTCCTTGGTTATGTAGCTTCCATTATGGGCAGAGATACTGACGGGTTCCTCTTCCAGAAGTTCGAGAATCGCAGATATATCGTGGGGCGCAAAACTCAGAGAAACATCCTCTTCGGTGCGGACTCTGCCGAGATTCAGCCGATTGGAATAAATGTAATTAATCTTCCCCAACCTGCCCTTATTGATAAGTCGCTTCAATTCATTTATTGCCGGATGATAGGAAAGAATATGCCCGACCATCAGCACTCTATTCTGCTCTTCGGCCAACTCAACAAGCTCTTTGCCCTCGCTACAATTCATGGCAAGCGGTTTTTCGACGAAAACATCCTTGCCCTTCAGAAGAGCCTGTTTTGCGGTTTTATAATGATTCGATGCGGGCGTCGCTACGGCAACTGCATTGACATCCGAATCCAACAGAGACTCCACGCTCCCGTAGTCACGCACATCTGGATATTTCTTAATCATCAATTCTCGTCGCTTATATGACGTATCGCATACCGCATTGAGGGCACCGAGTTCATGGAAGTTGCGTGCCAGATTCTCGCCCCATCGTCCGCAACCCACGACTGCGATGTTTGCCTTAGGCATTAAGTGCCTCCTCGTACACATGGACGTATTCCTTGATCTGATCCGTCGCATGCCAGTGCTGGAGCATCCAGAGGCGCGCTCGCTCCTGGAACTCATTCAGTACGGCAGAGTTATCCACAAGCCAAAGAAGCCGCTCTTCCAGCGTATCAAGCGTCGCATAGACAAAAGGACTTTTCGTCACCTTGTTCAACACAGCGCATCCGAAACACATGCCCTCAAGCGACGTGCGATGCCAGTTGCCTGTCACGATGTCATCGATTAAAATATGGGACTGCTGTTTCAGTTGCAGATTCTCAAGATAAGGCCTTCTCTCTATCCAGACGATATTGACATCCCGTTTTCCTGCCACGCTGTTCAAGATGGCCTTTACTTCGTTGTATCCCTTGCTTCCGGGATGACCTATAGCCAGACGTGTCGACGGTGCGAAGGCAATCTTCACGGGCGTTCTGCGCCGTGTGGGCTTGTATTCATCAGGGTCGATAATGTTCGGCAAGCCCTTGAGCTTGTATTCCTTTTCTTGTTTGGGTTGCCGAATCGTATAACTCACATCGGCGAATGCCATAAGCTGTTGCCAGTTGCCCAGACGCGGTAGTGAATGGAACTGGGCGATAACCTTCTGGTGCCTTCTAATATTAATGAGTTGTGGCACGAGATAATTATGCACATGCCAGATGTCGCTCTCCTGCAAAGCCCGCATCGCTGTCCCGTTTGGCGATGTCATCAGAAGATGGAAGGGAAATATGCGGCCGTCATTATAGCGGGCGGTGCCGTTTATGAGGTTCACATCGATGGTTGTGTATTTTTTCAACGCTCTGTAAAGCTCCCAAGGAGCGGCGGCAAGGGGCGTGCGACTGAATATGGTAAGCTTCATTTCTCCGGCCCTCCTTGTGTCCTACGCTTTATGTCCGGCTCCACCAGCAAGACTTGGTAAATCTCTATGCATTCAGTCTTCTCGAGTCCTTCGAACTTGTGATAGAATCCCGGGGACACGGCCGAGACCTGACCTGCGGTCAAGATAGTCACATCCTCAACATCATTCTCCC
>Ga0209977_10000477_pt1 | contig 15669 bp, 4 predicted proteins | sample SumtaG_2_FD_183113 | JGI IMG/M metagenome (GOLD analysis project Ga0209977, IMG submission 183113) | Deep subsurface microbial communities from Indian Ocean to uncover new lineages of life (NeLLi) - Sumatra_00607 metaG (SPAdes) (version 2) | ecosystem: Environmental > Aquatic > Marine > Oceanic... | reverse complement strand
GCATTTAAAGACCTTTCACGTCATAAAGTCCGAACTTCGTTAGCTATCATAGGTGTAATGATTTCTGTGGGACTTTTGGCATTAGTTCTTTTTTTATCTGATTCTATTTCAGTAACTTTTGTTAATTACCTTAGTATAGACGCGGGTCAGCAAGATATGAATATCCGCGTAAGACATTACAATAATGAGCCCGAAAATCGTTCTAATTATTTTGATTATCAACCAATAGTAGAAACAATACAAAATAATATGGATGAAATTGGAGGCTTCATACCAAGAATGAGTTTATGGGGTAATGTAAACGTTTCAAAAGGGTTCGAAACTCAAGAATTGATAAATGAAAGAAAAGGAGTATTTATCTCAGGAATAAATTTCACTTTGGAAAACAAACTAATGTTTGGTAGTTTTGTTAAACCCGGTTTAAATGAATTGTTAGATTTATCGAGTCTACCCTTATATCACTGCGCTATTTATTATGGTTTCAATGATGATATTAAATACGCAGAAAACGATACAATTGAAATAAGGATGGGTTTGTGGCATGATGGTATCGATTTAGATAGAGTTAAAAATTTTACAATTGATAAAATTTTTGATTTTCAATTAAAATGGCCTATAAGTTATGCAAATCGACCATTAATAGTTGTTGATATCAATACGCTTTATGATCTTTTTGGAAATGAAACATTTAATGGAAAATGTAATGAGTTAATTCTTACTTTAAAAAAAGGTCTAAACCTGTATGACGCAAGAGATATTGAGGGTTCTGAAAACATAGTGAAAGACTTAGCTGGTGAAATCCAACTTTTAATCGGAATTAATGAATATAAAATCGATCTACCCAAATTAAAAATATTAGGTTTTTCAGAATATTTGAGCGTTGGAATCACGATAATCTTTGTTTTTGTATCAATGATCTCAATGTTGATATCAGGAGTGTTAATCAATGGAATTCTCAAAACATCTGTGGAAGAACGAATAAGAGAGTTCGGAATCTTTAGAACTTTAGGTGCTACTAAAAAGTATAATTTGATAATAGTCTTAGTTCAAGGAATGATCCTATGTAATTTTGGAACGATATTAGGTATTATTTTTGCCCAACTGGCAACTCAATACGTAGTACTCCCCATTGCAGGAGCTGTAGTGGCAGAATCCATACCTGGTTTATCCGGCAACTTATCGTTTTCTATTACATTTTGGTCTATTTTATTTTCATATATTATAGGAGTAAGTGTTGGGCTTATAGTAAGCATTTCTCCAGCGTTGAAAGTAATGAAACTTCAATTAATTGAGTCAATTCATCCTTATCGTAAGGAAGATGTGTTATATAAGCTTCGAAAAAAGGCTCCTGTAAATTATAAATTATTAATTGTTGGTGTTATATTAGCTGCTAACGGTGCTTTTGTTCTTTTTGTTATTCCAAGAATACTGACAACTGGAGACTTTGCACTAATGTCAGGTACATTAATAGCTCTCCTTATACTATTTTTAATTGGAATGACACTAGCAGGACTAGGATTATTACCTTTGATTTTAAGAATTTTTATTGAGTTTTTTCACATCTTTAATAAAAAATTAGCACCAGTGTATAAAATATTCATATTTAGATATGCAAGGAGAAATTCGAGTACAATTGTTACTTTTGCTTTTACTTTTTCTTTCGTGATATTTACAGCAGGAGCATTTAGTTTTTTGTCGAGTCAAACAGTGCTTAGTGCAAATCTTAGCTATGGTGCTGATTTAGTGATAGAAACGCAAGGTTGGTACGAACCGGAAGAAGTAGAAGAATTTGTTTTTGGAGGTCTGGGTGGTGACTTTACAGGCATTTCAATTAACGAGCTTAAAAGTAGTCAAGAGAATAGAACTTCTATAGATCCAAATAGAATCTTAACAAGCGACTTTAAATTTGAGTTACTAAAAATAGAGGGCATAGAAAGAGTATCTACGGTAATCGCAAGCCCTTTCCATTTAACACAAATTTATTCAGAAGAAGGTAAAGAATTCACGGCAGAGATTGGCGATTACGCAGGTTTAACCGTTCATGAAATTAGTTTAATAGGAATTGATGAAGTATATCCTTCTACAATTAAAACAAAATATATAGAATTTACCCAAGGTGATATTTTATCGTCTTTTGAACAACTTTTTGAGGAACAAGAGGAATATACATGTATCATTTCCGAAGGTATTTCTGTAAGTTTAGATATGCATTTAGGCGATATTGTACGAATGGTTATTCACCGCGGTGACGAATCTGAGACATATCCTTTTAAAGTAGTTGGTATAGCAGCCGTTATGCCAGGTTTCTTTGCGGAATTTGGCAGATCAAGCGCATCGGCACATATGGGAGGCGTTATGATTTCACAGGATGTTTATATGAATATTATGGATATCCCTCCTATCCCGCATTTAGATAAAATATTTATTAAACTCAATTTAAATACTCTAAGTTTTTCTATTAAGAGCCAATTAGAAATAGAGAACGAGCTAAATTATGATTTTGATGTTATTAGTTTACAACAAATGGTTACACAACAACAGTTATTTTTCACGATTATAGATGTATTTTTTACAATAACTTTAGATGCAACGATAGTTATATGCCTTTTTGGATTGCTCTCATCTTCATATTCTACAATAATCGAAAGAAAAAAGGAAATTGGAATCATCAGAACATTAGGATTGAAAGGAAAGGAAATAACTAAACTGTTCACTATCGAATCATTAATTATAATGTTGAGTAGTGGAACAGTAGGCGTCATTGTGGGATGGACAACTGGATTATTATTAACTACATCAATGAATTTAATGAGCGATTTGCCAAATATTCCCACTTTTCCGTTATCAGATATGGTTTCAATTTTTACGATTTCAATTATATTTACTTTGATTGGATTAAAAATATTATTAAGAAAATCCCGGAAAGAGAAAATTATTGATATTTACAGAGAAACTATGTAAGGAGGATTAGAAAAAACTTGAGAAGATTTAAAGAAATAATAGTTTTTGTATTAATTCTGAGTTTTGTTTCTACTCCACTTTATATAAATTTTAAGAAAGAAATCATTGCTCCTAAAATTGAGAATGAAGATGTTTTTAAATGGGATTTAATTAATCCATCTGACATCGCAGGAACAGATCTTTATGCTGAACAGATTAATGTGTTTGTCGCGGGTAACAAGTCCGTCATAAAGCAGTCCCTTTTTACTAATGACACAAGTATATTGTCCCGTTTTGATACTAGAGACCCCGCATTTTATAAATGCAATGTTCTCTTTAGCGTATCGAATGGAATTACGCCTGAAATTTTTCCACGTATTCTTAACGAAGATGGTTTTAGTAGGCAATATGAAATGACTTTCAACAGTTTTTCTGGATTCCTTTATTATGACGAAGAAATAAACGAAGATGACGCTAAATTAAGGGCAGAGAGAGCTCTCGAAATCATAAAAAGAAAATTTGAAATTGACCTTATCATGATTAACGTATCTAACTCATACTTTTTTCCTTTCGTTGGTTATTATCCCGATTGGGACATTTATTTTCACGAAATCACTACTAATCTTCCTATGGATGGGTATTGGAAAGCTTTAGATGTTGAACGCTTAACATCTGAAGAATACATAAATAGTCAGCATTTATCCTCGACATTTCTTTTAGTAAATTCTTTGGATTTATTAGATAAAGATATAACAGAATCAATAGATCAAGTTAATTTTAACATCAAGTCTCTCGATTTAGCGTATTTAGAAAATCTTGAGTTTGATAATATATTCGAGCAGTTTTCAAGTATTTTAGTTGATTATCCGTCTTTATTTGGTAACTTTTCAGATTTGTTAGATTTAAATCAAACTACTCAAGAAGATTCTGAAGGTTTAGCTGATATGTTTAGCATTTTATCTTTGTCAAATGAATCCCATTATACAAGTCTAATGGTACAATACGAAGGTTTAAGTGAAGGTATTAAAAACATTGGAGAAAATGAGTATAAATTTAATTTATGGGACGCCTTAGGTTATCAAGGAGAACCACTTCAACCAAGTGAAAAAATATTTATAGCATTAACGGGAGCCTTTATGAGCGAAATAGATATTAATATTTTTTGCACTGAAATAATAGATGAAACACCTAAATATTTCACCTTTTACGATTTTTTGTTAGAACAAATAGCTTTATTGTCGTTCTATGCGGATGTTGATTTCGACGTTCAAACATTAAAGGATTATTCATTTGAATTAATTTGGGTTGATGAAAAAGGATTTAAACATAATTATGTCAAACCTGTAAATTTAAATGACCCAAATGACTATATAAATTTTTTACATCAACTTGGATGGCAAGGTTTACCAGGGATTCCTACAGGGATATTGAATCCTATCGAAGATTTTGTAATTACATATAAAGTCTCGAATTCAGAACCAAATTTACTTATTACTAAAGATTTAATTGGGGAAAACGCATCATTTGGAGTTTATAACACTTTTTCTTTTAATATAACGGCAAAAAATGTAGGAAACGAAACCGCGTGGGGCGTTCCTACTCCAATCCCGATAGAATTAGACGACGCATTTTCAATAATTGTAGGGCCTATCGGTGTAATTTTAGGGTATGACGAAGACCTTAAAGATGCTATTTGGGAGGTGGCAAGCGTTGAATATTCCGGTCAATATGATTCATTAGAAGATTTTTTTAATTTTGACGAGGACCCTCGGATGTTTTATTTTGATACCACAGGAGCCGGTTTAATTGATACCTATTATCCAAACTTTAGTAATTTCTCTAACCTTCTACCATATAATGAAAACATGAACCAAGTGATTGACCTAATAGCAATTGGTAATCCACAATTGATATCTTCTTTAGAATTAATAGGAATATCTTCGGATTCTCTAAAAGAAACTTTCACGAATGAAGATAGTATTTGGAACGATGATAATTGGAAATTAGAGCCAAATGAGATAATTTCGTATACTTTTGACAATTTTTCCATTGAAGAGTTTGACACTTTTTCTCAATTTTACAAGTACAATTTCACGATTAAAGAAACATTTCCAGAATTACCCTCAATAATTTCAGGCGTTTCGATCGAAGAAACTTCGCCTCAAATGGCATTGACTAATGACGAAGAAGACTGGATTATCGAATCAGAAGAAAAATATGTAGACCAACATGAAATTGAGATTCATTTTCTTTTTCAGAATAAGACAAATATAGATTTAATTAATAATTCTCTAGATAGAGTTTCAATAATAATCAACTTCACCGATCCTAGTAATGTTTTGAAATTTGAAGTTTTTAATTTTTCTACAGAAGAATTTCAAAATATTTCTGCATATTTAACATCAACGGTTAATAATACATCAACATTTTCATTTATAAAAAATCAAGGAACATTAGAATGGTTGTTTGATCCTACAGCGAGAGATAATCATACAATCATATTAAAAATAAAGGGTATTAGTACAAGCCTTTTTAATATTTCAATTAATGACTTAGATGTAGGATTTTATTATAGGGATGTTAATGAATATAAGGTTTTAGGATCGAGAGTCATCTATACTTCATTAAGAGGAAAAGTTGAGTACATAAGGACCTCGAATCCAATATCTTTAAGCACTTACGATATGGCTTCGATTGTTTCCTATTCTTATTTGACAAGTTATAGCTCAAAAGTGGGAGAAATTAATAACCTAACATTAGTTTTTAGAAACATAGGTTCTGATTTTGCCAAAAACATTAACATTTCAATATTAATTCCAGGAATAATTTACGATCCATTCAACTTTACTATTGCGGAAAATTACTTAAAATATAATATAGCTGAACTTGCTCCTTATACAGAAAAGCAAGTAAGTTTTTCTTTTTATGTTCCAAATACTGCAGTAATTAGCAGTACAAATATTAGTTATAGTACCCCAGAACATATCCAAAATTTAAATTCAACTATTTTGGAAACTCATCCTAATCATGTCTGTTTTTCCGCTCCCATTGATTATTCAACTCGTGTTCCCTATATTAAAACAATAGAAATTTATTTTACGGCTTCGAATCTTGCTCCCTCTATAGGAGAAGAACTGAATCTGTCCGTTCATGTTAAAAACAACGGTCTTGAAGGATTCAACATTCAAAACTTAACTATTTCAATGAACGATCAGTTTGGGGATTTAGCACAAATTGATAATGAAACTTTAATTATAGCGGAGATAGGGTATAATATAGTTAAATCCTTTAACATAACTTTAATCAAACGCGATTGGAAAGGGTATTATTATCCTTCCATTAATTACGTGGAGATTTCAGAAAAAAATTTAATTCAAATTGCTTCTTCAAAACCATTAATATTAGGGAGAATTAATTTTTTTATTATTAAATCAGTTGATAAGAACCAAGTTGAAATTGGGGACATTATAACTGTTAAACTTAGTGTTAAAAATATTGGAACAATTTGTGCTAAAAACATAAGCATTAACGACATCATTAGCTTCACAGAAATTGAATTCAACTTAATAAGTGGTAGTCTTATTAACACAATCTCATGTTTGCAACCAGGAGAGTGGATAACCTTTTCATATAAAATTCAAGCTATAACTCAAGCCGATTTAAAATTAAAATCTGCTAGTATTGATTATTATTACCTATTGAAGATCAAGGACACTTCTAATTTAGTCGAGGTTAAAGTAGTAATTCCAGAAATAATTCAAATCTTTTTTGTTTTAGGTCCAATGTTAATTTCTTTAACAATTTTAACCATTTTCCTTTGGAAAACAAAAAAATACAAAGCCAAAAAGTACGAGCTTCAACGGAACGAGCTAATGCTTTTCAAAGTTTCTGGCAGCAGTACCATTCTAAAAATTGAGAATACTTTAAGAGATAGATTTAATTCAATTTCTAAGATTCAAAGTGAAAAAATTATAGAAAAAGAAAATGGAGGTGAATCTATTAGCTGAAGAAATTAATTAAATTCACATTTATTTTATTTCTTATCATAGGTTCGACTGTGGGAACGAGTTTCATTTTTAATTTAATAATTCCATATAAATTAAATTTTGGAAAACAAGAGAGTGTCGACGAATATCTACATAGATCAAATAATGGTAAAAAATCTGTTATCGTTTTTTTTAATGAATCCACATTTGATGCTAATGCTAAAACTAAGTTTGAATTTTATGGAGGAAATTTAAAAGAAAATGAAGATTGGAACGCTTTATTTAATAATTTTTCAGGGTTCGCAGGAGTAATTCCTATAGAAAACATTTCCAAGTATAGAAGCGAGTTTCCAGATATAAACATAGAAACTGATGAAATTATTGAAGTTCAAATGAATTATGCGAGCATTCAAACCCAATCAGTTAATTCAACATGGTATATAAATGGTTATAAAGGAAATACAGATTCTTCTATTGCTGTTTTGGACAGTGGTGTAAATCTTAACCATGAATTTTTACAAGGTAGAATCACAGGTTGGCAGAATTTTATTAGTCAAGATTCGATGACGGATGATAATGGTCATGGCACATTCATATCTTCAGTTATTGCGGGTACTGGTACTTCAACTTATAATTCTACCAGTCCTTCAATGGTGAATTTATACGGCAATTATTCTCATTTAGAGCTTTTTGAAGAATACTTGCCTTCTAAAAACTATTCAGTAAAAATCTTTTCCACTAATATATCAAAATCAGATTCGATTATCGCAATAAATTCCACAAGTAATTTTCAGTTAAGCGAGATAGATGGATTTTGGTTTGAGTTATATCTTAATTCTATTTTAGTAAACTCGTCTCACATTCAAAATCCTAATCAATACTATTCATTTATTCATAGTGTTCCTCAAACCGAACGAGGAATTTACGATTTGTACATAAAGTATCACAAAAAAATTAGTTCTATTCCTTTGTTTTCATTCAATTCGTCTGTTTCGTTCTTTCCAGAATCGCATACTGAACATTTCAATCATTTTACAGGAATAGCTAACGCAACTAATATACTGGCATACAAGATCGTAAATCAAACTGGAAAGGGGCATGTGTCTGATTTAATATCAGCGATGGCAAGTGTAATTCAAAATCGAACGCAACATCATATTGTTAGTGTTTGTTTAAGCATTGGAACTTTAGGAGAGGATGTTTCCGCCATTAACGCTGTAATTGATGAGGTAATTGAAAACCATATTTTAGTGGTAATTGCCGCGGGAAATAAAGGGATTGAAGGTTCGAAACCTTTTAATAAGTTAGGTATGAATAAAAACGCGATTGTCGTCGGGGCAATCAATGATAAGGATCAAATAACATCTTATAGTAGTATGGGGCGGGATGTAGGGAATAATGTTCTAAAACCAGATATAGTTGCTCCTGGAGGTAGTAAATTACCGGGGCATCGCTCAATAATAAGCGCAGGTGCAAAATCGGATGAATCTACCGCATCATATGGCACATCAATTTCTACTGCGATTGTTTCAGCAACAATTAATTTATTAATAGACGCAAAATGGGGTAGTTGGACAGATTGGAATAATCAGGATTTATCGAAGTGGGTAAAAATACTTAAGGCGATTTTACTAATGACCGCTTCAGAAACGACTCTTGAAAGAGAAGACGATCTCGAAACAGAAATTGATGAAAGTAATTATTCCCCATCGAAATATACTGGATTGTTAAATAGTTTAAAAGATGAACATGAAGGATACGGAAGGATAAACATACAAGCCGCCATTGATGCGTTAACTAAGAATATTTTAGTAAATCAAACCATAATTAACAATTTAATAAATTCGGAGCAAGACCCTCTTGGCAATCACGTTTTTGCTAGAAAAATTACACTACAAGAAGATATTCAATATTTATTTAATTTAACGGGTGTAAACTACAATGCTGATTTAGACTTATTCTTATTCTCGAACGAGTCTAATCAATATGGAGAACCCATATTATTACAATCAACACAAAAATGGTATGGAGATTTCGATTCATTTTATTTCACACCGAAGTATAATCAAACAGAATGCGTTGTTATTGTGAAAGCTATCGAACGTAGTAGTAGTTTCAAGCTAAAAATCTCAAATGTTAGTAACTATTTCGTTCCTGAGTTAAAAGTCCCTGAAATTACTTATTTTGGTGGAACAAAAAATGCTACTGTCATGAGTGTTCAAGAGTTTAATGGAAATGATCCCGCAAAAAACTATACTATTGATAGTTATAGGTTTTACATAGAATATTTTGATAACGATAGTTTAAATGTACCTCCACAAGAAGTACTTGTACATATTGTTGAAACTTCAGAAAGCTATAATTTATTTCAATTAAACGAATTAGACAATAATTATATTAATGGAGCTATTTTTAGAAGTAATTTGGTAAAATTTTCTACTCCCAATACGTACCACTATTATTTTACTGCTAGCGATGGTTTATACCAAGCGAGATATCCCCAATCTGGAAATTTAAGTATTACAATTGAATTTCCAACAGATAGCGAAACATTTCCCTACTCTCACGATTTTAACGAGGGTTACAGCGGTTGGACATATAATGGAACTGGTTGGGGGTTGCTAACGCAGTCCAATCAAAATGATAATCGTTCACTATTATATTCTGAGGAGTGGTCATCAATGTATTTTGGCAGAGATCATAATTATCCTTCAAATTACACTTATCAACCATATCTTATTACAGACCTTTTTCCAAATGGTTCTTTGAGAAGTCCTTTATTTAACATAACACAGGTTAATGAGAATTTTACTCAAGTTTTTGCTAAGTTTGGTTTAAGAACAAGTATAAATTCTGGAGATTTTATGTATTTGCAAATTAACCCAAATTGGACTGGTTGGATTACTTTAAAAACCTATACAAATGAAGAAAGAGATTGGTTCCTCGAAGAAATAAATATCACGCAATATGTTGGTAATTACGTGCAATTTAGATTCCTCGCATTGCTAGACAATGAGTTTGATTCTATTAATTACAAAGGACTAATGTTGGACTATTTTTCTTTAGAAAACCATACTAACCTTTATTCCCCCGAAATTGATTTTGTTCTCGAGGAGAACTTACTTGTGACTCAAGGTTTTAAATACGACAGCTTTACATTCTCTTGTAGATATTACGATTCTGATGGAAATTATCCCGAATTTGTATACCTTGAGATTGACAATAATAATTACTCTATGATAAATTTATTCGGAGACTGGAAAGTCAATTTCAGTTCTACTGGAAATCGCGGGATTCTATTTGTTAAATCATTAGTTATTGGTGATCTTTCTGATCTTTCTTTCAAATTTCATGTATTTGATGGGAAATTTCAAAATTCTACTATTTATTATAACCAAGATAATTCAATATTTGGTTTTCAAAACCCTAATGTATTTGAATTTAATGTAAATCGAAATGATAAACTGATCGGATACGAATTCTCAAGTGAATTCCTATCAGAGTATTATGTTGGGGGGAACCCCATACAAAAAGAATTAACTTCGTGGTTAAAGGGAGACAATACATGGCACATTACTTCTCGTTTTACGCAATCATATATTTATGGAGGTTTAGGTCAAAGTTTTGGTAGCCTTAATCAAGGTTACGAGACTAATTGGGATATTAAACTAATTACACACCCCTTGCATGTTAGAGGTGAATATAAGGTTTACTTGAAGTATTATTTTGATATTTCTTTACAAAATGAATTCTTTTTAGAACTTGAGGAACTCGATAAATGTACAGTTTCGATATCAAAAAATTTTGGTGAAAGTTGGGTTATTCTTAAAGAATACTTCTTCGATAGCGAGATTCTTTCTGGAAACGAATCGTTGGATATTTCGCAATTTTCTGATGAAGATGTAATGATTATGTTTACTTTGTCTACTAATGATATTACTACTGGACTTGGGCATGGATGGTTGTTATCAAACATATATATAGGTTATAACAAGTCAACAGATTTTGTTAATCCTAATATCGAGATTCTTAGCCCTTCAAATGACGAATTGGTTAGTGGGATTTTTACATTGGAAGCAAAAGTCAGCGATGATGTGGAATTAGACAACTCAAGGGTATACATATATATTAACAACCAAATTGTTGATAGGAGTTTACTTAATTTCAATCAAACAACAGGCATTTTAACATTCCAATGGGATACAACGCTATACAAAGACGGACGATACGATATAAAAGTTGTAACATTTGATAAAGAAGGGAATAGAGGCGAATCCTCTATATCCGTCGTAGTAGAAAATGGATTTATAGATCTGCATACGTGGGGAGTATGGTTAATAATAATCGTAAGTCTTCTAGTTATTGGTATAATATCATATTTTATTGCTGAGAAAAGAGGTAAGTTTCGTAAAAATGTTGAGAAAATAAGGTTAAAAAATATTGATAAAGATCAAATAATCAAGAGGATAGAGTTAATAGAAACTAAAGACGAACAACAAAGACCATTAATTCTTCACTGTAAGTATTGTAGATCATGGTTTGAATCTAATAAATTCAACTATATATGCCCAGTATGCGAACACGATCAAATTTATGTAGCATATAATTGTACGAATTGCGGAGAGTGGTACTTTAAAGACGAACCGAGCGATGACTATTATTGTAAAAACAAAAATTGCCAAGGCGTTCGGTTAATAAAACGTGAAAAAGAAGAAATTAAAGATATTTTAAATCAAGAATGTAAACTTCTAAGAAAATATGAATTTAAAAGTAAAAAATTTAGCATATTAGGCCCTTAAGTTAAATTAAACTAATAAAAGCTGGAAAAATTGAGTTTGCAAAATTATTTATATAGGATTAGATTAAAAATAAGGTTACAATTTTTAAGACATTTTTGGCTTAATATTAAAAGAGATCGCGCAAAAGCATTATTTGGCATAGGAGGCATCACTGTTTCAATAATCCTTTTAACTGCAATAGGAATGGTAAACAATACGATGTCGTATAATTATATGGGATTAATTACAAGCACAACAGGAAGTTCGGATGTAATGATTTCACGAACAATGAAAACGGACTTAACATTTGACCCTTTCTTTGATGAATCCATCATAGATGACGAATTGCAAGATATTGATGGCGTAGAAGAACTTTTTCCAAGAATAATGATGCTCGTAAAAGTATCTTCTGATAAAACAGATTCAAATGGTACCTTACAAATCTACGGTATTGACTTTATTAAAGAAGCAAATAATGGCCATATGGGAAATTTAAATTTAGTTAATCAAAATGGCACAGAAACTGGAGGGATTTATACCAGCGAACCTGGAATGGGGAAATGTGTCATCTTATGGACTGTAGCAGAATTATTAAATGTTAGTTTAGGGGATTTGATACATTTGGATTACCAACAATATAGTTTGGATATCGAAGTTGTCGCAGTCTGCAAGCAAGATTTAAAATTTACAGACTTTGAAAATGCTTTAATAATCATTAATTTACAACAAGCTCAATTGTTTTTACAGAGAGAGGGAGAAATTAATTTGATTATGGGAACATTTGAAAACCCACAGTCAATATACGATGTTAGCGATATAGATCTTACAAAAAGGAAAATAAGAGTGATAGGAACTCGAATTCAACAGAGATTGGACCCAAATATCTATTCTGTGTCAATGCCAAAATTACAAGAATTAAGTACCCAGCAATTTATGCTAATTGGGATGACCATTATCTTCTGGTTTATTACAGGTATATCTATGCTCATTACGGCGATTTTAATAAATTCAATTCTTTCCACCGCTACTGAAGAAAGAGTAAGAGAATATGGTATTTTAAGAGTTGTGGGAGGAAAAAAGACATTCCCTGTCAAAATCGTTGTCTTTGAAGGCGTATCAATAGGAGTTATAGGGGCTATCTTAGGAATTATTATAGGAATAATATTTACACCCCCAATAGTAGACTATTTATTCATTGTAATGAATTTTCCAATTCAAAATATGGAGTATGTAATCCAACCTCAGACAATTATTTTGGCTTTTTCAATAGGAACCATTGTTTCTTTAGTTGTCTCGTTGTTACCAGCTTTTAAAACTGCAAAAATTGATATTATAAAATCTATTACACCATTTCACAAAAAAGAACAAGGATGGGAAGTAAAAAAGGAAGGAAGTATGAATGTTAGGAGTTTTCTAATTGGAAGCTCTCTTGCTACAATCGGTATGCTTGTTTTTATTTTACTACCAAGCGTCTTCATAACAGGGAATTTTATGCTAATTGCTGGTTTGTTTATTGGACTTATTGCAGCTATATTACTTGGGTTGGTATTCGCATCGGTGGGAATTATACCATTTATTCAGAGTTTACTTATTGGAGCAATTACACCATTAATTAAAAGGTATGCAAATATTATTAAAATCTCTCTAAAAAGAAACAGAAGGCGTAATACAAGCACAATTATAATGTTTGCCATTAGTTTTTCTTTTATTTTTTTTATTACAAGTGTTACAGAAATGGAATCAAAAAATATGTCCTTAAATTTAAGATTTCAGTATGGTTCCGATTTGGTTTTAATTAACCAAGGGTTAGAAGCTGATGTTGACGCAGTTACCTTAGATATGATCCAAGAACTCAAGTCTATTAAAGGAATAGACCAAACAGCGTTAATATTGTACAATATGTTTGATATTACAGCAGTTATGTCAGTAATTTTTGACTTCGGTGATAGTGGTCCAAGTTTTGATGAAGAATCTATCAATGAAGCTTTCTTAAACATTTTTGAATTCTATTCTAAACAGGCAGAAACAAAATTTCAAGTAAAAGCTGGCGACACTGCTTACTTCGACGAAAGAGAAGTTGGGTTTATTGGTATTGAAGAAGATTATTATAGTTTGATGGATAAAGATCTTATGATTTGGAGTAGCCCGGAAAGTGGTTTTAATTATTCATTTAGTCAAATTTTTGATTATAATAACACCTGCATTATTGCTACTTCTCTCGCTAGCGTTCTTGGAATAAGCGAAGTTGGCGAAGACATACTATTAAAATTCATCAACCCTCAAATTCCTAACGATCCAGGTAATAAAACGCTTTTCCGCGTCGTAGGCATCTCAGGAGGGATGCCCGGATTTACCAACTTTAAAACCTCTGAAGCTAGAGCAGAAGGTGGAGGTATAATGGTATCCTTAGAGAATTACATGCGTTTAATGAATGTTGAGGATCCTGGCGGTCCAAATATGATTGTGGATAAAGTCTTCATCAAATTATTAGACGATTCCGAAGAAAATATCGAAACAACAAAAGAAGAAATACAAAACCTATCTTCTGATAAAAATTATTTTCTTGATGATGCAATATCTAAAATTAATTTTATGCAAGATATGTTTGAAAGACAAAGTAGTTTAATGGAAATAATTCTATGGTTCGCTATAGTAATTGCTATATTTGGGCTAATCTCCACGATGTACGCAATTATTTCTGAGCGGAAGTTTGAAATCGGTATTTTGAGATCACTTGGCATGAAAGCTAAAGACGTAAGGAACTTATTCTTGATTGAAAGTTTCATCATAATGTTGAGTAGCGGAACTATGGGGACATTAATAGGTACTTATTGCGCTTATTTAATGGAGACCAATTTAGGTCTCATGACTGAAATGCCAATTATATTTGCAATTCCTGTGGATGTTTTAGTAAGGGTTTTTACCCTTTCAATTACATTTGGAGTTTTAGGAATGTACTTAGTTTTAATAAAATTAAGTAAGCAAAGTGTTATGGATATCTTCCGACAGACGTTTTGACATTTGTTATTGATTTTCTTTTAAAAATTCAATCAATTTTTTCCAAGCCTTTCCACGGTGCGAAACAGTATTCTTTTCTTCGGTGGTTAATTCCGCAAAGGTATTTGTTGGGATTTCATTGGAAATAAAGATAGGATCAAAACCAAATCCATTTGTACCTCTAATTGTTTCTGAGACTTTTCCTTCGACATTACCTTCAAATAAAAACGTTTTATTCATTGGTTGAAAGTAAAGAGCGATGACTGTTTCAAAATGAGCTTTACTATTTTTGAAATTATCGATAAGTTTTAGAATTCCTTTGTTTCCAATTGTATTTAATACGAATTTAGAATAAACGCCAGGAAAACCGTTAAGAGGGATATCAATAAAAAAACCAGCATCTTCAATAAAATAGGAATTGTTAAGCTTTCCTTTTACGCTGTTTAACTTAAAAAGAGCTACTTCTTTAATACTTATCGCTTGAATTTCTGTTGTATCAATCGTATTTTGCTTTAATGTATAAGAGATCTTCTCTTTTTGAAACATTCTTTCAATTTCATTAAATTTGTAATTATTACCTGTAATAAAATAAATAGTATCTTTAGCATCATCCATAATTACTATAATTTCTTAAGATTTATTTAGATATATAATCAGAATTATTAACTAAATACAAGAAAAAAATAAATTTCTTTAGCTTCTGTGGTTTGAATTGCTAAATAAATTCAAAAATTTTAATTTATATGATTCTTTTTTAATTTTATCAACAATACTATATGTATTAATTATTTTATAAACTGAGACGCAAAAAATGGCTCGAATGCACTCAAGAAAGAAGGGTAAGTCCGGTAGTACTCGACCAGCAAGATTGGAGAAGCCCGTATGGGTAGAACTCTCTTCTGAAGAAGTTGAAAACGAAGTTGTTAAACTAGCTAGGAAAGGGTTTTCTCAATCGTTAATAGGCGTGA
>Ga0209977_10000475_pt1 | contig 15685 bp, 13 predicted proteins | sample SumtaG_2_FD_183113 | JGI IMG/M metagenome (GOLD analysis project Ga0209977, IMG submission 183113) | Deep subsurface microbial communities from Indian Ocean to uncover new lineages of life (NeLLi) - Sumatra_00607 metaG (SPAdes) (version 2) | ecosystem: Environmental > Aquatic > Marine > Oceanic... | reverse complement strand
AAGTCACGAATATTGTTTGGTGAATACGAGCAAGGCCTATTGGAACATACCCCTTCTATAAGCCATTTTATCATGAGATAAGAAATCACATAAGCTGTTATGGCAGCTACATCCATTATCGGCCTGAAATGGCTATCATAATTGCCATATATCGTCTCGATTTTTACAGACCTTATAAAGCCGTCCCCATCTCCTGCCTTCATCAATATTTCAGTTTCGGTGACATACCTATCTGTTGTTAACAGGATTTTCTTTATTAATGACAGAGGATATAGTCTGAAGCCACATTGTGTATCCTCAATGAATTGGTTTGCTGCAAGAGAGACATAGAACCTTGCAACATGCATCGAATTATATCTTGCCCTTGGTATCTTTTCCTTCTCATGCATTCTTGAACCTACGATTATGTCATTTGGATGTATATTATGTATTTGAATAAAATTGGGAATCTTTTCAGGGTCATGCTGCAAATCAGCATCCATACTGATTACAGCATCGTATCCTTTATCGATAGCCCTCTGGAAAAGCATCTTTAATGCGTGCCCTTTCCCTCGGTTTTTCTCTATTAATATTACCTCACCGCCTGCTTCAGCAGCAAACTTGGCTGTATGATCAGTTGAGCCATCATCTGCAACTATAACAAGGGGCACGTATTTTAATGCTCCTCTGACTACTTGGCCTATTGTCTCAGAGGCATTGTATGCTGGAATTATCACGCAAATTTTAGATGCCAATTGTGTGCCTTCCCTTATAAGAATTTCCACTGCTGCCTTGGCTTCTGAATATACAGCAGCCAAAACCCCACCTTTAATATCCCTCCAGTGGCGAGCAATGTAGAGGTTATTTATCTCATACTTTTATATATTCTTCAACCCCGGTATTTGCTTCATTCAGATGCAGCACCATTGAGATAGCAATTCTTTACTTTTAATACAATGTACAATAATATTTAAATACAGAAAACAATTTTTCTATCTGGTAGGGGATTACGGTATATGGGATTGAGGCGGAGCCTGGAAACGAGAGGGAATATAAATACAACTGATTACTTACAACAGACAATTTACATTACTGGGAGGATATGACCATGAAAGCCGCTTACCTTGGAATTGATGTGGGTTCCATTAGCACCAACCTGGCACTGATAGATGAGTCCGATGAGCTGCTTTATAAAAAATACTTGCTTACCCATGGCCAGCCCATGAGAATCATGCAGAATGGCCTCAGGGAGTTGGCCCGAGAGATGGATGGAGCTGTGACTATCAGGGGTATGGGAACCACTGGCAGCGGTCGCTACCTGGCCGGCATTCTGACGGGTGCCGATGTCATCAAGAATGAGATCACTACCCACGCAGTGGCTGTTCTTCACTATGAGCCATCGACCCAGACAATCATCGAAATAGGCGGCCAGGATTCCAAGAACATCATTTTACGTAACGGCACTGTCATCGACTTTGCCATGAACACAGTGTGTGCCGCGGGCACCGGTTCCTTCCTGGACCAACAGGCTCACCGGCTGGGAATCCCCATTGAGGCCTTTGGTGATTACGCCCTCAAGGCCGAGAAGCCGGTAAAGATCGCAAGCCGCTGCACGGTTTTTGCCGAATCAGACATGATCCACAAGCAACAGATGGGCCGCAGTGTGGAAGACATCATCGCTGGTCTATGTGAGGCCTTAGTGCGCAACTACCTGAACAACCTGGTAAAAAGCCAGGAGCTTCGAGAACCCATTCTCTTCCAGGGGGGTGTGGCAGCCAACGTGGGCATGCGGGCCGCCTTCGAGCGTGTTCTGGGAAAACGGTTGATTGTCCCTCCCCACTTTGAGGTTATGGGAGCCATTGGCTCCGCGCTGCTCGCCAAGGAAGCGGTCGCATGCAGCGGCCGAACCCAATTCCGTGGTTTTGAGGTTGGAGAAATAGACTATCAGTTGAACAGTTTTGAATGCGAGGGCTGCTCCAACGGCTGCGAGATCATGGAGGTCAAGATGCTGGTGGCACCGGGTCAGGAGCGGTTGGTGCGCTGGGGAGATCGTTGCGGTAAATGGGAAACCGCTGATTTCTAAAGAGGGATAGTTAAGGGCAATGAGCCTCTTCGAATCAGCATCACCGTTGCTTGATCAGATCCACGAAGGCCTCCAACCGGGTTTGCACAGCACCAGGAGAGGTGTGCTCATCAAAGATCAGGGTGAGCAGCGGAATGTTAAAATCGGTCGCAACCCGGGTCAAAATTGTCTGAGCCACCAGCTCCGGCATGCAGGTGAAGGGCATCAGGTGAACGATGCCGTCGAAGCCCTTCCTGGCGAAATGGATGGACTTCCCTACTGATTCTATACTATCACCCCCACTGGGCTCTCGCAGGTATGGTCTGGCCTTTTGCATGGCCCACTTGAACTGATTACGCCTGAAGAGTCTGAAGCGGAAGCGGTCATTGAGCCAGTCGCTCAACCACACGCCCTGATGGACTTCCACTCCCATATCACCCAGACGATCCTCCACATTCATGTTGGCGTAGTTTTCCAGCACCATGAAAATCTCACCTACCACCCCCACCCGCACCACAGGTTGGCTGCGGTCAATGGCAACACCCCTAAATATTCGACGAACTTGGCGCTTGGCCTGCCAAAGGTCGCGGAAGTGACGAGATCGCTCAATAATCCTGAGGCTATGACGAAGAGCCCGATCTGTTGATCGCCTCTCCACTTCCCTAGGCCTGAGCCAGTGGGCGCGATGAAGTGCCCAGTCTACCAAAGCAAGACGGCGAAGAATAAAGAAAAAAAGCTTGTAGGTCCTCCATTTTGAGGTGAGCCCGGTGATCATCTTAATGGTGGCAAGCATGTCGTGCAGGCTGTCCGGATCATCTGCCCGACCCATTTGGAACTGGTAGCCCAGGTTCCGGAGGATCTGCTCCTGGATCACACTGTAGTATCCAAAGCGACAGGGGCCGAAGCCGCCGGGCATAATGATATCTGTAGCACCTTGGTTCAGGGCCTGAATCATATTGCCCAGATTGAGTTTGAAAGGTAGGCAGGTGCCCTCAGGGGAATAGCGTGTTCCCAGCATCAATGCTTCTTTGTTGGGGCGCGGCGGCATGGTTATGTGCACGCCAAGGTCTTTGAGTACCCTTTCGAAGCCTAAGTGGAGATGACCCATGTGGGGAATGGTCAGGTGTATTTCTTGGGATCTAAGCTGGTTATCAATGTGCATTGCTCTGGGCACTTCAGCACTCTCTTTCCTCTGAACTCTTAGCCCCTGAGGCCCATTTTTTCTCCTTTGCTCTATCATGTCCAGGAATGCCTCCACCCGGGTATTCAAACCGGTGTCGCCACTGTGCTCGTCCAGAACTAGATTGAGGATGGGTTTGGTCGAGTGTTTGGTGACGTAATGTTCAATGAGGGCGGTGGTGAAAGAGTCCTGACCGCAGCCGAAGCTGGAAACGTTAATGATGCCATCCACCTCAGGGCGTTCCATGTAAAACATGGCCGCAGCAACCAGCTCCCTGCCTAACTGCCAGTACACTTTTTTAGGCAGCCGTTGGCTCTGTTTCTCCTTGGCCTCGGGAGGTACACATTCAGTGCAGAGGACCTGGACCCGATAGCGTTTGAGGAGATCCAGCAGATTGTGGCTGAGGGCACTATCAAAGGTGATATAGGAACGGCCGATGACCGCCACCCGGTAGCACATCTGGACATTTTGTCTATTTTGACGCTCGCTGAAGGCCATATCCCATGGCCCTAATGCCTCGTCCAGGGGATATATCCGCAGTCGACGGTTGAACTCGGCCTGAGCTTCTTGAGCAGCTAACCACGCCTTTCTCAGCTGCGTGTCGTTGTCTGTGAAGTAGCGTCCCACCCAAAAGCAGGCCTCTGCAAACCCCTGTGGCTTTGGCAGTTTGACATTGATCTTGGGGTCCAACAACCTGGGTAGCTGTGGGAAAATGTTACGAACCATGTCGGTCAGGCCAAGAATCTTGGGACACATGAATGCATCTGAGCTGACACTGATCATCCTTGGCAGCAAAAGCCAGTCCACATGATCCTTCAACCGGGTCACGTGCTCCAGGAAAACTTTAACAGGAAGGCACAGGTCACTGCGGGTGAGGCTTTGAGCGGTCTGCAGGTTCGCCCGTTCAGTGGGTTGCGATACCCGAACCGGCACGCCCAATTCAGAAAGGAAGGTTAGCCACAGGGGCTGGTAGTAAAAATAGAGGAGGCCACGGGGGATGCCTACCACCGGAGCGGTTGAACTGGAGTTTCCTGAATCTTGATGAAAAACCATTGTTTCTGAGCAAAGAAGGTTGTCAATTCCTGATGTTATATGATCATAGAAAAGCGGGCTATTTTTTTCAAGTCCAATTTTATCCTGATATTCTGTGAAAATCTTACTAAATGAACGTCTCAGATTCTACAACTTATTGAAATTAAAAGAACTTTGTGAAGCTTGTATTCTTGCTTTGCACTTTGAATAATGGAATAGTGGAATACCTGCCCTGTTAAATAGTTTGATTATTGAAATGTGCCATTATTATTGACTTCAGACTGTCTATAAATATGGGTTATTCAAAAGTTCTTATTTAACGGGGTAAAAATGTTGATTCTAAAAAAAGTCTCTCATTTATTAACTCCCCTGTCGAGAGGAGTTTTGCCAATCCTTCACCTTGTTCAGGACAAGTTCACCCACTGTCTCATTTTCCCCGAACCCACTATTCCATCACTCCATTATTCCAGTTGTGCCTGCCCGCCATCGTCCCGCTTTGCGGGATTCAGGCGAGGCAGGTGGGAGCAAGCGAACTGAGTTCATATCTTCTTCACTTACATCAATAAGTCAGTGAGATAGCCACTCTTTACTTTCAATACAACCTGCAGTATTATTCAAAAATAGTCAACGATCCCGTCCTTCCGGGCGGGTCTTGAAAAAAGGAAATAATTCATTAGCCGCCTCCATCCCCACCCTCCCGGGTGGGGCATTAAAGGGCGGCGGTAAACAATTTTTCTATCTGGGTTTGTTCATCCTTTCCCCATCTTTGAAAGGGTTTTTTTGTTTTTTTAATTGGAATTGTTTCAGGAAAACAGGTTATGAACTCTGAGGTATTTGTTACTGATGGACATTGGAGAAAGTCACTTGCGGCTGTTCGAGCCCTTGGAATGAAGGGGATTAAGGTCACGGTAGGTGAAAGCACATGTTTGGCGACTGCTACCTTCTCGAAATACTGTCATCGAGCTGTCGTCTATCCCTCTCCCAATAACAGGCCTTCGGAGTTTGTGAACTTTCTTTTTGAGGAGTTATCGCATCTCTCTTATCGAATGCTCCTGCCTATGGAGGATGAAACATTAAATCTAATATCCCAATATCATTCTGAGTTCGCCCGCTTGACGTACCTCCCGATAGTATCCTTTGATAAACTGCAGTTTGCACGGCGTAAAGACAAAATCCTTCAACTGGCCGAAAAGCAGGGGATTCCCATACCAAGAACCTGGTATATAGACGATGTTACACAGCTTAATGCACTTAAGCACAGGCTACCTTATCCGGTAGTGATAAAACCTAAAATGAGTTCTGGAGCAGTGGGCATATCCTATCCCGAAAACTCAGGGGATTTGATGGAACAATACCTATCGATCCATCAACACTTCCCTTACCCCCTGATTCAGGAACTTATCCCCCGTGAGGGACCTGGCTATGGTGCCTCTTTTCTCCTGAATGAGAAAGGAGAGGTGAAAGCCTCTTTTGTCCATAAGCGGTTGAGGGAGTACCCTGTAACTGGAGGTGCGAGTACACTGCGAGAAAGTGTCAGACGTGATGATATTCGTGATATGGCACTCACCTTATTGAATGCTCTTGATTGGTTCGGAGTGGCTATGGTGGAGTTCAAGGTTGATTCCCGCGATGGCCTCCCTAAACTAATGGAAATCAACCCGAGATTCTGGGGCTCATTATCCTTGGCCGTAGAAGCAGGTGTTAATTTTCCATATCTCTTGTATCGTATGTCTCGTGGTGAAAACTTTAGTTCCGTTGAACATTATCAGATAGGAAAGAAATGCCGATGGCTTTTGCCAGGGGATATACTCCATTTTATTTTCAACCCCAGGCGTAAAAGCCTATTGCCCAAATTTTTCAATTTTTGGGATGGAAACACAGCCTATGACATATTATCTATTGATGATCCTCTGCCAGCCCTGGGGAGGATCCTAACTCCACTGACATTTATATACGACGCAGACATGAAAGAGCGGCTGAAAAAGAGAAAACCATGACCATTCAAAATATTTTAACCATAGATGTGGAAGACTGGTTCCATATCTGTGGGGTTGAAGAACTAATACCCGAAGCTAGTTGGCCTCAATTGGAAAGTCGAGTTACAATAAATACCATGAAGATACTGGAAGTTCTGCGCCAAAAGAGGGTCAAAGCTACCTTTTTTGTCCTCGGTTTTATTGCTGAAAGACATCCCGGTCTGGTTAAAAAAATCGAAAGAGCAGGTCATGAAATTGCCACACATGGATATGCCCACAGGCGGGTTTATACTATGTCACCTGATACGTTCCGCCAAGACCTAAAAAAAGCCGTAAGTATTATTTCTGGGATAACGGGTTACTCTGTTAAAGGGTATAGAGCTCCGGAGTGGTCTATTCGAGATGATTCTCTCTGGGCACTTAATATCTTGCAACAGGAAGGCTTTGAATATGATTCCAGCATGGCACCATTACCGATAATCGGTAACCCGAACTATGCCACAATACCTTACAGGCTGAAACTTGATCAAGGTCACTTATGGGAATTCCCTCCCCTTGTTGCAACCTCTCCACTTGTCAATCTCCCCCTGGGTGGAGGATGGGGATTGCGAATTTTCCCTTACAATTTTATTAGATTCACCATCCGAAAACTGAATAATCAGGGTCGGCCAGCGGTCATCTTTCTCCACCCTCGTGAATTTGACCTGGATAATCCTTATATTAGGCTTCCTCTGGCTCAAAAGTTTGTTTTGGATGCACGAGTCGAGAGGACAGGAAAAAGGCTTAAGCGTTTACTGGATGACTTTCATTTCACATCTGTGTCGGCTGTTTTAAAAAAACCAAATTACAATTGCATTTAACGGCTCACATGAGTAGAATAGGAAACCCATGTTATGTCTGACGCTCTCATATTTTTGAAAAACAATCTTGTCGATCATTTTGTAATTTATTTTATCCCACTTTATATATTGGGAGGCAGGCCGGTTGCCATCCTGAGCGCTCAATTTTTAGGATTCAGAGCCTTTTTTTTATTACCGATAGTGGTCATGTTGGATACGCTTCAAGTTCCTTTATTTTATTATATCTATGACAGGATCTCCAATGGTTTATTTATGCGGAAGCTCTCTGAAAGAGCTATAAAAAAAGAGAAGAGACTCCTCAAATCAAAACTTTTCCATTGGATACAGCTCATGGGCACACCTGGAGTTGTGGCTATCACCATGTTACCACTTAAAGGCTGCGGTATGTGGAGTGGGGTTCTTTTGTCAAAGCTCCTACGATTACCTAAGCAGACCGGTTATCCACTTTTAATTGTAGGCAGCATATTAGGATGTATTTTAATTTTTGGTGTGGGCGAGGCTCTCTTGCAATTAAAGAATCTTTTTGCTAATAAGTAAAAAAATAGAACAAAGAAGGTATTTAAACAAATGTTAGCCAGTATAAAGCAAAATTTTTTGATTCATGCTCTCAATTTTCTCTTTGCCACCCTTTCCTGGATAAAGAATGAAGTGGTCTTTAGGTGGTTCTATTCGCTTTTAGCCTGGCTGGCAGAAAAGCTCGTAAAAAAAGACTATTACGTGAAAAAGATAAGATGGATAAAGGGGCTATTTGACAGCAACCATCCCAGTTTAACCGCTACAAAAAAAATATTATGGGCCACCAACCCATACCATCGGAAAACAATTATCAAAACCTTTGTCATTAACCATTGTCTGGTGGGAACCAATAAAAGAAAGGATTTCTCCGAAAGACATGGTGGACTCTATCCCCCCGGATTTTTTGTTATTAGCCCAAGCATGAAATGCAATCTGAACTGTTATGGTTGTTATGCCGGCTACTATGACAAAAAAGCAGAGCTTACCTTTGATGAAATAGATAAGGTCATGACCCAAGCCAAAGAGATAGGTATGTATTTTTGTGTGGTTTCAGGAGGTGAGCCACTATTTCATCCAAGAATCTTTGATATATTTGAAAAGCATAACGATGTCATTTTCCATATGTATACTAATGGAAGCTTGATTGATGAGGAGGTCTGTCAACGATTTGCTGAAGTTGGCAATGTTATCCCGGCTATCAGTATTGAGGGATATCGAAAAGAGACTGATGAACGTAGGGGAGTCGGACATTTTGACCGCGTCATGAAAGCGATGGATTTATTAAGAGAGGCTAAAATCTTATTTGGATTTTCAGCCACATTAACACGGCAAAATACAGAAATCTTGAGCAGTGATGAATTCATTGACCTTATGATTGAAAAGGGCTGTATCATTGGATGGTATTTTATGTACGTTCCTATTGGGCGTGAACCAAATCTTGATCTGATGCCAACTCCCCAGCAAAGAGGATACCAACTTGAACGTCTGACCCACCTTCGGGCCTGCAAACCCATATTGTTGGCCGACTTCTGGAATGATGGGCCTGTAGTTGGGGGTTGTATATCTGGTGGAAGAAAGTATTTTCATGTCAATGCCAATGGAGATATAGAGCCCTGCGTCTTTTGCCACTTTGCGACTCATAATATCAGGACCAGTTCCCTTGAAGAGGCTATTAACTCACCCATGTTTCGATCGATTCGCTCCCAGCTTCCGGTATACGAAAACCTCCTTCGCCCATGCACCTTGATCGATAGACCAGAGGTTAGTCGAAAGGCTATCGAAGATTCTGGTGCATACTTCACTCATGAGGGTGCAGAAATAATATATAATGACCTGGCTGATGATATTGATCAGTATGCCAAAGAATATAGTAAGGTTGCAGACCCTTTATGGAAAACCTATTTCACTAAAGAAAAAACGTAATAGAGCAAGAGGCTATTCTTATTGTATCTTTTCATATTTCGCTTCCATAAGTATATCATTATCCTCTCTGGCATCCTGACTCTATTGGCCATTATTCTGACTACCCAGTTAAAACTCGACCTTAATCTCCTTTCACTTCTCCCTTCGGATAATCCAAGCGTCAAAACCTTCTTTGAAATTTCCGAAGATTTTGGGGTTCAATCGGTTTTGGTTGCCCTGGTTGAGGTGCCTCCAGACTTTAGCCAGAGGAAATCTGAATCCTTTATCGATCTTTTTGCTAAAAATCTTAGCCAAAGTAGATTAATCAACAAGGTTGAGTATAAAAGCAGAGAAAGGCAACTATCCTCTTTATTTCAAACATACATGGAATATTTCCCCCTTTTATTGAAGCCTGGAGACCTCAAAAAGTTGACCCTAAAGTTGTCTGATACCGAGATCCGCAGACGGGTTTGTGAGAACAAGAAGCTCTTGATGACACCGTTCAGTATTGTAACCAAAGAGTTAGTTTATAATGATCCTTTGGGGCTCAGGGAGCTACTAAAGTCTAACGTAACGGTTCCTACCGGAAAAATGCCAATAAGACCACCTCGGGGATATTATCGCACCAAAGATGGGAGAACCTATTTCTTATTTATTAAGCCAAAAAAACCACCTCAGGATCTCACCTTTAGTAAAAGATTGATGGCAGAGGTCCATAATCTCGAAAAGATCTCTCTATTAGAATTATCCGAGAAATATGAAGCTCCGGCAAAAGGTCTTAAGATATCCTATACAGGAGGTTATCCGATCGCCATTAATGACGAAGCCACTACTAAGAAGGATATTAAAGTTACAATCGTGACTTCTTTCTTAGGGGTTCTGATTCTCTTTGGTCTTTCATTCCGAAGGATAAGAATCATCTTTTATGTTGCCACTCCTCTTGCCATCAGCCTCATATGGACACTTGGCTTTGCCAGAATTGTATTTCATCATCTAAACATTCTCACCTGTGTATTCTCTGCTGTCTTAATAGGCCTTGGGATCGATTTTGCCATCCATATTCTCAACCGTTATTTTGGTCAAGATGAAAAAGGCTCAGATGCATCTACCCGCCTGAAGCACACCTTCCAAAAAACAGTTGGAAGTATCACCATCGGGGGCATAACTACGGCGTTTGCATTCTATGCCATTGCATTATCCGACTTCAGAGGATTCAGGGAGCTTGGCATTCTTACTGGCACAGGGATCCTCTTGTGCCTGGTGGTTATGATTTTTTTGCTTCCCTCTCTCCTTGTGTATTTTTCTAAAAAAAGTGGTAATGGCAGAGAGGTTACTGTAGCCGGTTTTGGCTTAAAGGCCTTATTAGGTACCCTCTGGAAATACCCAAGGATACTACTTAGTACTAGTTTTGTGATTATATTTCTATTAGGGATCCTTGGTAGTAAGATAGGTTTCGATGAAAACCTTAAGAATTTTCGCCAGGCCGATAACGATCTACTCCTTCTCCAAGATAAGATTACAGGCTGGCTGGGAGGTTCAACCGGGCAAGTCCTTCTGGTCGTTGAAGGTGATTCCGAGTCTGATCTTATGGAGATTAATGCCTCCATACATAAGGCATTAAAGGAGTTAGATGGTTCAGACCTTATCGCTGGAGTTAAATCGATCAGCAATTACCTTCCCTCACCAAGTCAACAGATGATTAATAGAGAATTCATCAAAAAGCATCCTGAATATTTTAACGTGAGACGAATAAGAAGCACCCTTAATAAGGCATTGGAAGAAAATGGTTTTGAAAGTTCAGACCTGTATGATGAATATTTTAAAGTTTTAACAAAAGCCTTCTCAGCAAAAAAGAAACTTCTTCCTTCATCACTTCTCGATACGGAGATGGGTAATTTCTTAAGGCTATTTGTCCTTGGGAAGGGTGACTATTACAAGCTGGTAACATATATTATCCCTAAAAAGGACCTTTGGTCTACGGCTGATACAAAGGAATTAAAAGAGATGATCATGCGGAAACTAAGGAATAAAGGAATTGAAAAGGATTACTATAAACTTACCGGCGCCAATCTGCTAACTGGAGATTTAAAGGAAATCATCATCAAAAATCTAAAGTCCAGCATGTGTTTAGCAGGACTGATTATTGTAATTATACTTCTGATCTATTATCGAAATCTGAAATTACTGGCCTTATCAATCTTCCCTCTCATTGTTGGTCTGGCTACCTTATCCGGCATAATGGTCATCTTTAATCTCGATTTCAATTTTCTTAACTTTATTGTGCTGCCCATGATTATTGGTATAGGCATAGATGATGGGGTTCATCTAGCCAATACCTTTAGTAAATCTAATAATATTAATATGTTAGAAGGGGTAAGTCAAACCGGTAGGGCTGTGATTTTAACATCTCTTACTACGCTGGTGGGCTTCGGCTCCATTGCTCTGTCACATTATCCTGGATTAAGGAGCATGGGATATGTGGCATGTATTGGCATCAGTACCTGTCTTTTTGCTTCTATTATAGTTTTGCCTGCCATATTTTCTATTATCCCCAGTCGCTGGAGAAAATTACCCACTTAATTACCTTTTTTATCAGAAAGGATTGCCTTTAGATAGGGATAGCGAGAGCCTTTTTCGCTGAATATCTCGCTCAGTGTCCCATCTGGTGTGAACAAGAGTAAAAGCAAATCGTGGCGAACAAGGCTTCCATGTGCCGAAAAACTAAAACTGGACCCCAAGATATCAGTCAGTGGTATCCCAAAGGAGAGTCCGCTGTTGGACAATAAAGATCTCTGGTAGATAAGCACATCCTTCCCTTCCAGTTCTGCTACCTGGTCTGGGGCTCCTAAGGTTTCCAGCGCCTCCTGAAGTGTTGTCTTTCCTGCCTGAAACTCCTCAAGGGCATCGGAAACCGATCTTCCCTCCGTTGCTTTGATGAATCTATAGGATACACATCCTGTGAGTAAATTTCCCACTATAAAAAGGTAAATCAAGAAAGGGGATATCCTAAAAGGGAAAACCATAGGCTGCCTTGTGTGCATCCAGGGTAACACCATAATGGGTCATTATATTCTTTTTATCAAAAAAGATGACAATTTGATCGTAGTGTTTATCATAGTTCACAAAGGTCACAAGAATAAGCCAAAGACCAGTCCCTTTGCTAAATGATCGCCGGTAGATATATGCGTTTCCATTGGATAGCTTGACTATTTTACTTGGAGCGCCTAGCATTTCTGTTACTTCAGCCGCTGTGCTCTTTCCTGGAATCAGCTTATCAAGTCCGCTTGCATCAAAAGGGTAGTAATCCTTGCTCTTTGCCCACCCAGCACAAGACTGCAAGATAAACGCTAACAAAAGAATAAAAAGGGCTTCTCTAAATCTATTCAATTGGATACCTCCTTTCTACCTAAACGGTTCCGAAACGTTTTAAAATATTCTCTGGAGTACCCATTTATCTATATCAAAAAATAATCAACTCCCATATTTAGCATTGACAAAAGTTCTTATAAAATACTATCAAATAAAATATAGAATAGATAAAGATTTTTATAGGAGAATAAATTCTATGGGAACAAAAGTCTATAAAAAATGTATTACCCTTTTAGCAATCCTCTGGCTTTTTACGGTTTTGCCCGGGGAATTTGGTTGCGCTAAAAAAGTAGATGTATCAAAGTCTGAGAATTTTAAATACCTTGAAGGGACATTTGTACAGCGGATTAAAAAGATCCTTGCCGTAAAGTCCGATGATGGACAGAAGATAAATTTTAAAGTTGGAATGCGTACCATTTTCACACCAGATGAATGGCCGTCTCTTGGTGATAGGCTCAAGATTAGGTATCTTGACAATGTCCTTTCGCACAGGGCAATTGGTAATTATTTTATTGCCTATGAGGTTAGAAAGGTAGGCTATTCCACTGATGTTAGTGCCAAGCCTGCTATAACTCCACCTAAATCTGAGATACAAAGAGAGAAAAAAACAATTCCTGAAATTCAAAAGGCAAAGATAGCCATTCTGGAATTCCAAGGACTCAACGAGGAGGCAAAGAAGGATAATATGGGCAAGATGGTAACCGAGATAATAACCACCTCTCTGGTCAACTCTCGAGCCTTTAGTATCATCGAAAGAGAAAAATTGAGCAAGGTCCTGAAAGAATTCCAGTTGAGTATGACAGGGGTGGTAGATGCAGCCTCAGCCAAGGAGATAGGAAAGATCCTTGGGGCTGATGCTATAATTACAGGCAGCGTGATGATGTTGAGAAATAAGCTGAGGCTGGATGCCAGGATCATTGATGTTGGCTCTGGGGCGATCCTGGCTGCAGAAAGTACCTTGGGTAATGTAGATATCCAGAGTCTTGGGCTAATGTGCGACAGAATTGTCGATAGTATTATTATAAAATATTATGAAAAGTCCCTGAAGTTAATTGATGGCTAAGGTTGTCTTGCTAATTCCCGGTAACAAAAAATGACCCCCTGATAGGTGACATAAGATTTCACCAATGTGACCGAAGATAATTGAGGCCCACCTGTCAAATCTCTTCAATGGTCTGGTATATCCCACTATCATTGTTTCAATTTCCTTAAATCCACAAAAGGTTAACATCTTTTCCATCGTCCGCGGTGAAAAATCATAGAGATGGTAGGGGGCATGATAGAGATCTAATTTTTTGCTGAGAGGGCCCAGTATCCTGACTATTGGAGTAGAATGAGGCCAGCGGAGAAGGATAAGGCCACCAGGTTTAAGGATCCTTTTCACCTCCTTAAGGAGATCTAATGGATCATTAACATGCTCAATAACGTAAAAAAGTGTAACAACATCGAAAAAGTTTCCAGGCAGAGAAAGATTCTCCAGCGTTTGAGAATACACATGTATATCCCATCTATCCCGTGCATATTGTCTACCAACCTCTGATATCTCTATCCCCTCTACCCTCCACCCACGGCACTTCATCTCTTGTAAAAAAAAGCCGTATCCGCAGCCAATATCCAGCAATCTTCCTCTACTGGTCTTGGTTCGAGATTGAATCAGGCCCGCAGATTTATCAGCTACTGGTTTCATCATTATCTCCCATTCGCTAATTTCTTCCAGTTGGATTGGCAAATAATTTTGATAATTTTTCAATAATTCCTGGGGAGTAGGCCGGGGATGAAGAGACACCAGGCCACAATTCAAGCAGCGGAGGTAGTGCCATTGTCCTTTTTTATGGGTGATCCGAAAATCGGAAGCATTACAAATGGGGCAATGATCGAATTTTTGCATTGAAATCAGTTAGTTTAGATCGTTTCTGAGATTTTTCTTAAGTTGTCAAGTAAGGCCTCAATTGTCTTATCGTGTTTGAGTCTCACTTTTAAAATCCAGGCCAGTTTTTTGAAAAAACCTTTAGGTTGTACAATAATTGTGTGAGTTACTCGTGTATATTCACCCACACTATCAAGCTCCCAGATTTCTGTTCCACCAGTAAAAAACCCATCCAAGAATTGGATTCGGATTTTTCTATCCAGAATAACTTCCTCGACACGTGAATCCCAATCAAACTTAAATATATGAGCGATTCTTGTCTTGATTATAGTCCCAACCTGGTAGGGCAGTGGAGATTCATATGTGACGGTAGTGCCTTTTGGGCATATTTCTTTAAAGGCTTCCTCTTTGGTCAGGATCTGAAATATCTGGTTCCTTTCAGCGCGGATTAAGCGGGTATGCTGGTTGATTTCACCTTTATACGTATCGTAATTGGGCGATTTGATAATGTATTTTGTGGAGCATCCGAATAAAGATAAGAAAAGCAGAATTCTGATCAGGAGACAGAGCTTTTTCCCAAAAAAGCCTTGGTACACTTCATTTCACCTCAAGCAGCAAGTTATTCCATCTATAGAGCAAGATATCTGGAGACTTTGGTTTGACATTTTTCTGTACTGGCTATAAAATTATTGAACAGAATCCAAATTAGCTTAAGATTGAACTCATATTTTGTAAAGGATTTTTAACTTGAAGATTATCTTTTATTGGGTTTTATACCCTTTAATACGCCCTCTTTATCTAACTTCCCTAATACTTAATACACTGATCTTAGCACTGGTAATTATCGTTATTTCACCATTCGATAGAAAAGGAAATGTAGTCCATTATATAGGGAAATTCTGGTCATTGCTCAACATCTATCTTTCTGGTAGCAGGTTGTCTATAAAAGGTAAGGAAAAGATAGAAAAAGGCCGCAGTTACATTGTCATGTCCAACCATCAGAGCTTGGTCGATCCTTGGGTCTTGATAGGAAAGCTCCCTCTTCAGCTCCGCTGGACCATAAAATCGGAGGTAAAAAAAATGCCAATCTTCGGTTATGCCCTCGAGCGAATGGGCCATATATATGTTGGAAGCAGGAAGCGGAAGGATGCGGCTATGACCCTGGGAGTGGCTGCTCAGACAATAAGAGAAGGGACATCTGTGGTTTTCTTCCCTGAGGGAACAAGAAGCAAGGATGGGAGCCTGGAGAAATTCCACAAAGGAGGAGCTATCATTGCCATTAGGTCTGGCGCCCCCATACTACCTGTAACAGTAAGCGGGAGCCGTTTTGTGCTACCTAAAGGCACTTTAGCCCTGATGCCAGGTAAGATTAAGGTCATTGTGGGAGACCCAATAGACTCTGGAATGTACGACGAGAACAGGAAAGATGAGTTGATGGCAATT
>Ga0209977_10000474_pt1 | contig 15693 bp, 18 predicted proteins | sample SumtaG_2_FD_183113 | JGI IMG/M metagenome (GOLD analysis project Ga0209977, IMG submission 183113) | Deep subsurface microbial communities from Indian Ocean to uncover new lineages of life (NeLLi) - Sumatra_00607 metaG (SPAdes) (version 2) | ecosystem: Environmental > Aquatic > Marine > Oceanic... | reverse complement strand
GGTCTCAAGAAAATCCCTTTGATCAACAAGATTCCCAAAATAGGTAAGGATCATGGATGGACTATTATTGATAGATAAGCCGAAAGGGTTGACCTCTCATGATGTTGTGAACAGAATTAGGCAGCTCCTTAAGATAAGGAAGGTGGGACATACCGGAACACTGGACCCACTAGCCAGTGGACTTCTCTTGATATGTTTAGGCCGGGCTACCAAGCTGACCCGTTTTCTACAGGATTTGGACAAAACTTATCAAGGCGAGATGATTTTTGGTATGACCACCACCAGTTTTGATGCTCAGGGAGAGGTAGTAGAGGAGAAAAACGCCTCGGATCTGTCCAAAGCCGAAGTAGAGGAGTTTTTTGCTCGTTTTAGGGGAAAAGTAATCCAGACTCCTCCTATGTGGTCTGCTGTTCACTGGAAGGGAAAGAGACTCTATGAAATAGCCAGAGACGGACTGGAGGTTGAGCGTATACCAAGGAAAATTTGGATTTATGAGCTTAAGTTACTGGATTTCGTCTCTAACCATCATCCTAAAGTAAAGTTTGAAATACGCTGCTCTAAAGGCACTTACGTCAGGAGTTTATGTGCCGATATAGGGGGGGTTTCTGGTTTTGGAGCTTACCAGGCTGCGCTTTGCCGAACTAAGGTAGGTCCTTTTGATTTAAAGCAAGCCAAGGGATTGAAGGATTTAGGGGAAAAGGTAGCCAATGGTAAAGAGGAAGGAATTATTTGTTCTTTGAAAGATTCTTTACCGCACTTACCCTTGGTCAAGGTAAAATCTGGAGTGGAAAAGATAGTCAAGTGGGGCAAGCCTCTATATTTATCTCATCTGGATCTCTTACCCAAGGAATTGGGAAAAGGCGATAAGGTTCGGTTATGCAGCCAAGAAGGAGAGCTTCTAGCAGTAGCCATAAGTCTGCAAGAAGAATCTCATTTTTGTAAAGATGAGATAGGCTTTAAATATTTGAGAGTACTTATTTAAGATGGAGGTTAAAAGAAAATTTTTCCCCCGGGAAAAACTGACACACATTATTCTTACAATTGGTTTTTATGATGGAATTCATAAAGGACACCAAAAGATTCTCACTCAGCTAGTCAAGGACGCAAAGCGGAAGGGAGGAAAAAGTTGTGTGATTAGCTTTGTCTCTCATCCTTCGGAACATTTCTCTGGCCAGCCTTTGCTTCTTCTAACCACCTGGGAAGAAAAGAAGAAGATTCTTACTGGATTAGGTATAGATTTACTGTTGATTTTACCCTTTACCTCTAATTTTGCGCGTCTTTCTCCGTATTCCTTTGTGAAACAGCTGAGTAATAATTTAGAGATTGAAGAAGTGGTGGTAGGGGACGATTTTGTATTTGGTAAAGATAGACAGGGAGATGTGGGGTGGCTAAAGGAGGCAGAAAATGAGTTTGGATACAAGCTCAAGCTGATTCCTCTTCTCCAAGTAGAAAAGAAAAAGCTGAGCAGCTCTTTAATTCGTCAGTGGTTGAAAGAAGGAAAGATAGAAAAAGTTAGCCAATGGCTGGGTCGACATCCCACAATTCTTGGCAAGGTAGTGAGGGGGAAGAGACGAGGTCGAGCTCTTGGTTATCCTACCGCTAACCTGGAGCCTCATCCCCATAAACTTTTACCTGCCTCGGGGGTATATGCCGGTAAACTTAGTTTAAAGGGAAATTGTTACAAGGCAATAATAAACGTGGGGAGTAAGCCGACTTTTGGTGATAGTTCCTTTGGGATTGAGGTACACATAATAGAATTTAAGGGGAATATTTATGGAGAGACGATTAAAATCGAGTTAGTTGACAAAATTCGGGGAATAGAAAAGTTTGCCTCCTTTTCGCGCTTGGCGGAAAGAATAAAGAAAGATAGAAAAGAGGCAGACAGGATTCTGGAGGGATTCAACTGTCTTTCATGAAGGAAAAAAGTTGTGTAAAATGTAACTGTTCAGCGCAAAGATCGCAGAGTGCACAGAGATGAACACGGTTTGGGTTTATTGAGTTTGTTGGGTTGAAAAATAAGGCAACAATTATTGAAGTTGGCTTATTATTGAATTTTGGCAGAAAACCAGAATTCAAAAGATTTGTATATGATAATAAAAGAAAAATATCAGCGTAAATCTGTGGCTGGCCAGTTACAATCAGTGTTTGGTAAAGAAATTTATCATTACTCCTGTCTAGAATCCACCAATAAAGTAGCCTATTTGCTTGCCAAAAAAGGAGCAGAAGAGGGGACAGTGGTGGTAGCAGATGAGCAAACTCAGGGAGAAGGAAGGGGGGATCATTACTGGTATTCTCCTCAAGGGGGATTATGGTTTTCTCTTATTTTGCGTCCTCGCATGGTATCTTCCGAGACTTCCCGGCTGAGCATCCTGGGAGCCACCGGAATTGCTATGAGTATAGATAGACTATTTTCTTCGCTTAAGGTGAGGATTCGATGGCCTAACGATGTGGTGATAAAGGACAAAAAAGTGGCAGGGGTGTTGATCAAAGTGAGAACTGAAAGATGCAACGTGAACTTTGCCATCATGGGCGTAGGAGTTAATCTGAATGTTCGGGAATTTCCTTCACCCCTTTCTTTTACAGCAACTTCATTGATCAAAGAAACCGGAGACTCAACCTCAAAAAAAAAGTTCCTTGAGTCTACGTTAGAAGAGCTAGAAAATCTATATTTTTCCTCTCAAGTCAATGGTCAGATGCTTTTAGAAAAAGCTCGCTTATTTTCATCTTTACTGGGTCGGCAGGTGGAGGTTATAACTACTGAGGGAAAGTTTCAAGGTCTAGTACAGGATTTAGATGAAGACGGTGGACTGATCCTGAGATTAGAGAGTGGGTTACACAAAAAGATCCTTCCTGAGGAAGGATATATCAAGGAAAGGTCCCAAAAGATATGAACCTGGTTGCTGATGTAGGTAATACGATAGTCAAGACAGGAGTTTTTGAAAAAAGGAATCTAGTGCTCACCGGAGAATTTGCTACCCAACCCAGAAAAGAACTTGATGAATGGGGAATCTTACTTTCCAGTTGGATAGGAGAGTCTGGCAGAGAGATTAAGATAAGTAAAGCAATGATCTGTTCTGTGGTCACCTCAGTGGTTTCTCCTTTAAAGAAAGCAATAGAGAAGTATTTTAGAGTACCCGCATTTGAAATAGAGGCAGAGAAGGTAGGGATACCTCTTTTGTGTGATAATCCCTGGGAGGTAGGAGCAGATAGAATAGCCAATGTAGTTGCTGCAGCACAGTTGTATAAACTTCCGGCCATTGTTATAGATTTTGGAACCGCCACTACCTTTGATGTGATCTCGGAAAAAGGAGAATATCTGGGGGGAGTTATAGCTCCGGGCGTAAGGACTGCTATGGAGAGTCTGGCCGAGAAGACGGAAGCTTTATTCCCGGTAGACTTTAAAAAACCAGCATCCGTAATTGGAAAGAATACTAAAGATGGTTTAAGGGCAGGATTATTTTACCAGTGTCTTGGTGGAGTAAGAGAGATCATCAGGGGAATAAAAAAGGAGCTGGGAAAAGAGGTAAAAGTCATAGCCACGGGTGGGATAGGACTCTTGTTAGGAGAGGAATGTGCCGAGATCGATGAGGTTGATCCTGTGTTAACTTTAGAGGGGCTAAATTTTATAGTAGAGAAACAGCCTGATAGATCTTGAAGCTAGGGGACGAGAATGGGCTCTTTTTCAGGATCCCCGGAGGTACTAAGATCTAAATCATGAAAATCCTTCTTCTATATGTCTCACCCGTATCGGGTCACCGCCGTGCTGCTGAGGCCATCGAACAGGCCTTAGAGAGGTTATATCCTCAAATAAAAGTCAGGAAGGAAGATCTCTTTAAGCACGGAAATCCCCTGGCCAGGAAAATATTGGATGATCTCTATTACGCTGCTATAAAAGTAACCCCCTGGTTCTGGGATTTTCTCTGGAACAGTAACCTAATTTTTTGGCTAACCCGTGGTTTGAGAGAGTTTTCTTGCCTGTTAAATTCCTTCCGGCTTTATAAGGAGGTCATTGCCTCTTTTAATCCTCAGGTGGTCGTGTGTATCCATGGACTACCTCTTGCTCTCTGTTCCACTATAAAAAGACGAAGAAAATTAGATTATTTGTTGGTAGCGGTTCCTACTGATTATTCTCTTCATCCTTACTGGACTTACAACAATGTTGATCTCTATTTTCTTGCTCATGAGGAGATGAAAGATAGTCTGAGGAAAGAAGGAATTTCCCAAGCCAAGGTTCAAGCCTGCGGAATCCCTATCTCGCCTGTTTTTTCTGAAGATACTGATAAAGAGGAATTAAAAAATAAATGGCAAATAAGGCATGATCTTTTTACTATTCTTTTGATGGGAGGGGGTCAGGGAATGGGACCTTTACGCCGGACCGTAGATGCCTTAAATGGATTAGGTTTACCTATTCAGCTTTTGGTAGTTACCGGAACCAATGATGGGCTGAAGAAAGAGCTTCAAGAAATTGAATCAGAACTTAGTATCCCTAGCAAGATTTTGGGTTATACCAAGAAAATCGATGAGTTAATGGAAATATCAGATTTACTTATGAGTAAACCAGGAGGACTTACTATTACTGAAGCCTTGGTTAAAGATCTTCCTCTTGGGATCCTGGATTCCTTAGCCGGGCAGGAGAGAAAAAATCAGGAGTTCTTTCTCAAAAAGAAGATTGCTTTCAACCTGCAAAGAAAAAAAGAGATGGTTAGCTTGATCCAAAGATTTCTTGATGGGTCCTTTGATTATAAAAACTGGCAAGCTAGAGCTAGGGAGCTTGTCAAGCCCAAGGCAGCCTTGGATATTGCCCGCAGAATCGTTGAATTAGCCAATGAGAAATTCGGATGCTAGGTTAATATTTGGCCTTGGTTTGGTAATTTTTGGGTTGATTTTTGGGGGCTGGGATGCCTCTGTCTTGGCCCAGAACCTTTTAGATGAGGAACTTCCAAGCATTCGAGCCATGGGAATGGGAGGGATACTTCCTATTCCTGTGCAGGACCCCTCTGTTCTTCTCTTCAATCCAGCCGGACTGGGATGGCTGGAAGGTGTCGGGTTGTCCGTAGAAGGATATAACTCGTCGGTTCCCTCATCAAATCTCACCACTACTTTAAATATAGGTCCACTGGGGATTAGCCGATTCAGAAACGAAGGTCGAAGCAATTACAAAATTGGCTACGGATTTAGACCTCTGCCCTGGTTTGGTTGGGGTCTGAGCTCTGATTTTGATAAAAAAAGAAGAGGGACCAGCATAAACGCTGGAATTCTGGTGTCTCCTCGTGATTGGTTTGACATTAGTATCTACCAGAAGAACCTTTTCCGGGCTGACAAGAAAACTGAGAGCCACGAGGTCGTTTCCCTAACGACGAGATGGGGAAAGGGTAAGAATCTTCTCACCTTGGGTGGGGTTCTCCAGGAGGACGACCTTGAGTTTCGCCTTGGCTTCGAGTATAGGGTTTTAAATCGGTCAGCCTTGAGAGTCGGCTATAAGGTTGATCATCTCACCTTTGGTGGTACAGTGGGACTCTCCCGAATCCTCGATTTTGATTATGCGGCGGAGCTGGAAAGAAATGGTCGCATCGTCCATTACTTTGGCTTGAGTTTTGGTAGACCGAGATATTTCTTTTATAAAAATGATGTTCATAGAGTTGCTCAAACTGCAAAAATCGGGAAAGATAGATTTGTGGTGGTTGATGGCCATAATCTACACTATGTAGAATCTGGAAGTGGCAAGCCACTTATTTTGATTAGCGGATCGATGGCAACCTATAGAGTCTGGAATCCTTTGCTACCTTTTCTTTCAAGACATCGCCGGGTCCTAGCCATTGAATCTTTAGGTAATGGCGATTCAGATAAACCTTCCTTTAACTTTAACTATAGCTTCAGCGAACAGGCAGGTCTTATTAAAAAGTTTATGGAGAAGTTGGAAATTGAAAAAGCTGATTTTATAGGCATTTGCTATGGAGGAGCCATCGCTTTTCAATTTGCCAAGAAGTATCCGGACCTCACCAATAAAGTCATTGTTATCGAGGGTTTTCTTGATATTGAGGAGTTCGTAGAAGATCATCGATTCCTTTTGTCCCTTCGGGGAAAGCCAGTTGTCGGTGATTTATGGATTGGTCTACTACGGACAGGTCTTTTGGATGGATCCATGACCAGATTAGTTACGGGGAAAAGTTTTAGCCAGATGAGTAGGAAAGATCAGAAAGAGATAACTGAAATAATTCATTGGAACAATGCGACCTCCACTCGAATTTTCTGGCATAACCTGGCTAAATTAGATCAAAATGAGCTTAAAGTAAAATATGAGAATACCCAGATAAAATCGCCAATTTTATTTCTGATGGGGGAAAAATCTGACTTTAAAAAGTTTCTCAAACCAACCCTACAAGTTCTCAAAAAAACTGTGAAGAAGCTTGAGATCGTCACTGTTAAAGGCGCTATTCATAATCTTCACCTTCAGAAGCCCCAAGAGTGTTCCCGTTTGATTCTCCAATTCCTCAACCAGCCGTAGAGAGACTTTTGAGCCAGTGATTTGACAGCTCTGAAGGACGTATATATAATATTTGTCACTGAAAAAGCGGTTAAGTCAATTTTTCGTTACCAAAGGTAAAGCTGGAAACCACGACCTGGGAGGAAGGTGAGAAGTCAAGGAAGGTCATCCAGCTTGAGATAAAAGGAAGCTTCGAGGAGAGATAATTAACTTTTTTCTCTCAGGACTCTGCACAAAAAAATAAACCATGGGAAGAAAGGAGAATAAAATGAAAAAGAGGCTGATGATAGTTGCTACATTAGTGTTTTGTCTCGGTCTCGCCTTTGCCGCCACAGGCTATGGGCTTGAAAAACTGGGCAAGGGAGTGAAAATATACTTTTTCAACGGAGGACCAGAGGGATGTCCTTTTGCTTCTATTGTCTATAATGGAGCACGGCAGGCAGAATATGATTTGGGAGCTGACGTGACGTATGTATGGTCGGACTGGAACGTTGCAAAAATGATTGCGGACTTTAAAGATGCCATGGCTGCTAATCCTGACGGTATTGCTATCATGGGACACCCAGCAGACGATGCATATGAACTCTTAGTTGATCAAGCTATTGCCAAGGGGATTATAGTAACGAGCCAGAACACGGATCTTCCTCGTATTGAAGCCAAATATACTGCAGTGGGCTTTGGTTATGTTGGTCAGGAGTTGTATGCATCTGGCCTTATGTTAGCTAGACACACCGCTAGACTCCTTGGTCTAGGAGATGGGGACAGGGCGTTAGTTTATGGACTTCTCTCACAACCAACCCGAGGACTAAGGTCAAAAGGTTGTATAGATGGCTTGGAGGAAGCAGGAGTAACAGTTGATTATATAGAAATTTCAGATGCAGTGAATAAAGATCCACTTTTGGGTGCACCAGTTGTAGCAGGATACATAGCAGCTAATCCCGATGTTAAATTAATCATAACTGATCACGGAGGACTCACCGGCACACTAGAAATGTACTTCAAAACAGCGGGGGTAAAGCCAGGAGAAATAATGGGTGCAGGATTTGATCTTAGTGCAGCATCAGTAGAGGCTATTAGAAACGGGTATACTGCAGCTGTACATGATCAGCAGCCATATCTCCAGGGATATCTGCCCATTGTTCAAATTGTCTTGACTAAGAAATATGGCTTTGCCGGTCTTCACATCAATACCGGGTCTGGTGTAGTAGATGCTTCCAATGTTGAACCTGTTGCTGCATTAGCCGAGGTGGGAATTAGGTAATTTAGTGATTGTTGGGTGTGATTGAAAAAGAACGCAGCAACCTCTCTTCATTCTTGAGAAGTTGCTGCGTTCTGAAGAATTCAGAAGATAAATCAGGAGTCTAACCATAAAAAAGCCAAAAGAGAAAAAAACAAAAACACTAAGACACCATCTTAAGCTAAGTGAATTTAGATTGCAGTGGAGTATGGTTGCAGTTCTTGCAATAATACTTGCAGTATTTACCATTAAAAATCCCCGAGTTTTTCTTGGTTTTAGAATTTACTATTCTTTTATGTCCATCATCCCCTTTATGACTATCCTGGCTTTAGCTTTGACACCGGTAATTATTTGTAAAGAGATAGATCTTTCCTTTCCCTCAATATTGGGATTTTCCGCATGGATGTTTGCCAGTTTATCCGCTTCAACCGGAAATCCTACCCTGGCTCTGGCGATCTCTTTGATTACAGGTTTACTGGCCGGACTTTTAAATGGTATATTGGTAGTGAAAGTCGGCGTTCCCTCATTAATAGTAACTATAGGGACAATGTTTTTCTGGAGGGGAATGATTATGATCTGCAGTGGAGGAGTGGGAAAAACGCTGGTGCCTGTTAAAGGAACGATCTTATTTAAGAGTTTAGTGGGTAGAATAGGAGGTGTTGTTCCAGCTCAGGCGTTGTGGGCTATTGGATTAGCGTTTTTTTTCTGGTTGATTTTGAATCGACATAAATTTGGTGCTCATATATTTTTTACCGGAGATAATATAGAAAGTGCCAGAATGATGGGTATACCCGTAAATAGAGTAAAAATGCTCGTCTTTGCACAATTAGGATTCTTTGCTGCTTTTGCTGGAATACTGGTTAGTCTGGAAGTATTATATCATTGGCCCACAACGGGACAAGGATTTCTTCTCCCGACAATAGCCGCAGTTTTCCTGGGGGGGACCTCAGCTTTTGGAGGGATGGGGACTATTTTTGGAACCTTTATTGGAGCTATTATCATAGGGGCTTTAGAGGCTGGAATCATTAGTGTAGGGCTTATGGGGTTTTGGACCCAGGTGTTCTATGGTTTGATCATAGTTATTTCTGTTGGAATTCATACGATCTTGAGGAGAAGAGCGTAAATAGCGTATGGAGGAAAGAATAAAAATGGAGAATCTTAGCAGGGGTCCAACCATAAAAAAGCCAAAAGAGAAAAAAACAAAAACACTAAAGCATCGCCTCAAGCTAAGTGAATTGAAATTGCAGTGGAGTATATTTGCAATTCTTGTAGCACTATTTACGTTATTTATTATTGGAGCTCCCAAAGTTTTTCTCTTACCCGATATTTACTATTCTTTTATGTCCACTATCCCCTTTATGACTATCATGGCTTTAGCTTTGACACCGGTAATTATTTGTAAAGAGATAGATCTTTCCTTTCCTTCAATAATGGGAATTTCCGCATGGATGTTTGCAAGTTTATCCGCTTCAACCGGAAATCCTACCCTGGCTCTAATAATCTCTTTGATTACAGGTTTACTGGCCGGACTTTTAAACGGTATATTGGTAGCGAAAGTCGGTCTTCCCTCGTTAATAGTAACTATAGGGACAATGTTTTTCTGGAAGGGATTGGTTTTAGTCTTCAGTGCAGCGGGGGGAATAACGCTGGTACCTCTCAGAGGAACGATCTTATTTAAGAGTTTAGTAGGTAGAATAGGAGGTGTTGTTCCAGCTCAGGCGCTGTGGGCTGTTGGGCTGGCTTTTCTTTTCTGGTTGATTTTGAATCGGCATAAATTTGGTACTCATATATATTTTACCGGAGACAATATAGAAAGTGCCAGAATGATGGGTATACCTGTGAATAGGGTGAGAATGCTTGTCTTCACGCAACTGGGATTCTTTGCTGCTTTTGCTGGGATACTGCTTGATCTGGAAATGTCATATTATTGGCCCACAACGGGAGAAGGATATCTTCTCGGAACATTAGCCTCAGTTTTTCTAGGAGGAACCTCAGTTTTTGGAGGGATGGGGACTATTTTTGGAACCTTTGTTGGAAGTATTATCATAGGATCTTTAAAAACTGGAATTATCACCATAGGACTTTCAGGATATTGGACCAACCTGATTTATGGTTTACTCATAGTTATTTCTGTCTCAATTCATTCGATTTTGAGAAGAAAAGCCTAAATTATAAATAGCGTTTAGCGGGTAGCGTATAGCGTTTATCCTATCGGCTGACAATTAAGGAGGAATTTAATGGAGGTAAAGAATGAGAAATTAGTACGGATGGTAAATATCTCTAAATATTTTGGAGAAGTTGCTGCCTTGAAGGAAGAAAATTTTGAGGTGGGATATAATGAAGTTGTTGGATTGATAGGTGATAACGGCGCCGGTAAATCAACATTGATAAAAATCCTCACCGGAGTTCACACTCCAGATAAAGGAAGAATATACTTTAAAGGGGAGGAAATAACATACCATTCCGTGGAAAGAGCTCGTGAATTGGGTATTGAAACTGTTTACCAGGAAAGAGCCTTAGGAGAGCAGCAAGCATTATGGAGAAATATTTTCATGGGTAGAGAAATGACCACTGGCTTAGGTTTTCTCCAGGTAACAAAGGCGAAAAAAGAGACCGAGAAGATATTAAAAGAAGTGATAGGATTCACCGCAGCAGGACTTACACCTGATTCAATTGTGGGAAGATTATCCGGGGGAGAAAAACAAGGCGTGGCAATAGCCAGGGCTTTACATTTTGAGGCAGAGTTGATTATCTTGGACGAACCTACCATGGCTTTATCACTTTCAGAGACCAAAAAAGTACTGAATTTTGTAAAAGGGATAAAAGAGCAGGGAAGATCCTGTATTTTCATAACTCATAATATATATCATGTATACCCGGCTGCAGATAGATTTGTCGTCTTAGATAGGGGAAGGACTGTAGGAGAATTTGAAAAGAAAGATGTATCATTGGGGGAGCTTGTTGATAAATTATACCTGGTGGCAAGGACTGGAGAGATAAGTTAATAGGCAGCTACATCTCATAAAATCCTGCATTCATTCCATTACAGTCGGGTGAAAGGCTAAAGATTATTGCTCTAATGCGCCTGTAGCTCAGGAGGATAGAGCAGCGGTTTCCTAAACCGCGGGTCGCGGGTTCAAGTCCTGCCAGGCGCGCCAGCAATTTCTTTGTGTGTGTGCGGACCTTGACGAAGACGATGAAATGTATATAATATAAATATACAAAAATGAAATCCTTTCCTGAATCTAAAAGCTTTGATTGGGACCAGGGCAACATAAACAAAAATTGGGATAAGCACAGGGTTCATCATCTTGAATGCGAAGAAATTTTCTTTAACGAACCAATAGTAACAAAAGTAGAAAAGAGAGGAGTCTCCCAAGAAGAACGTGTTTCTGCTTTAGGTGTGACAAACGAAGGTCGTTTTCTTTTTGTTATTTTTACTATCCGAAAGGGAAGGATAAGGGTTGTTTCTGCAAGGGATATGAATAAAAAAGAAAGGAAGATATATCATGAAAAAACTAAAGAAGATGCCGAAATTTAAGAACGAGGGTGAGGAACGGGAATTTTGGAGCACCCATGATTCTACTGGATATATTGACTGGTCAAAAGCAGAAAGAGCATATTTCCCCAACTTGCGTCCTTCCTCCAAACACATTTCAATTAGGCTGCCCGAAAGACTATTTGAACAATTGAGGAACATCGCTCATCAAAAAGACATCCCCTACCAGTCTCTGATGAAGGTCTATCTTGCCGAAAGAGTAAAAGAGGAACTCAAAACAAGAGTATAATCGAATCTATATAAATAAATTGATCATAATACTAAGTAGAATAACAATATAAAGGGACAATGATATGTACGAATATATTAATGGCGATAGAATTGTCCATAGCACTTTAAAAAGTGGAAAGGATCTTACTATCAAGGACCAATGGAAGAGAGAGTATCATTTCAAAATAGCGTCATTTCCAGTACCAACAGGACTGGCATCAGAAGCAATAGAAGTGAAAGAGGACAACTCAGTTGGGTACATGTTCAATATCCTCTCAGATTTTGATACAGATTCCGAAGTTGCCGAAGAAAGGCTCATGAGGAAGATCAAAAGAGGGATTAACCGGCGGCACCTGAAGAAACAGAATGGCGAGTGGGAGATCGGTAGAAGGAACATGCTCCGCGGCAGGATAGAGTGGAATGATGATTTTTCTGACACTGAATACGACAGGGTGTTCGTAATCGACGGTAAGAGAATCACAATGGAAGAGTTTGGACGAATGCTTGAACCATGGGAAGGATGGCATTTTCAGTTCAAGATTTTGGATCATTGCGATGATGATGTCTAAACTCGTACAAAGGTGGGTGTTTTTGAAATATGACCATGGTCAAATCGACCTTTGTTCCCGAGAGGGCATACTTAGGAGCATAATACTTTGAAGTATGAAATTTGTGACCATCCCGGTCACCTTAGTTTGTCACTGCGAAGAACGAAGTCCTGAAGCAATCTCATTGTCCATTCCTCCTCCCTTGTCATTGCCATGCGAATAAAGTCCCTCATATTGTCATTGCGAACAGAGTGAAGCAATCTCATCATCTCTGCCTTGACGAATTATTTTTTCCAGTTAACCAAAGTTAAGCCATGTGCTAACTTAAGTTGGATTCAAAAACAGCGATTGGAGGGTTGTTATGAATTCTCGAATTATTGCAAATCCTGAAATTTGTGGTGGGGAGCCATGCATTAAAGGAACCCGGATACCAGTTCATATTATCTTAAGTCATCTAGCCGCAGGAGAAGATGAAAAAACCATCTTGAGAAATTTCCCCCATACTACCCATAAGGACATTTTGGCTTGCCTTGAATATGCGGCATATTTATCTACAGAGAAAGCAATCCCTGTATGAAATTTGTTGTCGATGAGAATGTCAGTTTTGGAGCAGTAGAATCACTGCGAAAGAATAGCAAAGAAGTGATCCAAGAACTCTCCCTTTAAGATCAAATTGTCACCATCCTCTCAATCTCGCGTCACAGGAGCAATTATAGGGGGTGAAAAGTAATAGATTCCTTATGCGACCAGCTTATAACTTAGACAAAATAAAATTTGCCACAGACGGGCCGACATTTGAGCGGGCGGTTAGTTTGTATGAAAGTGGAAAAGTAACCCAGTTTAAAGAGGATTTTGGTGGTCATTCAGCTGTCGTGTCAGGCACGCAACCTTATCGAGTTTTTGTCTCTGCTCGTCATTACGACTGCGGTAGCTGTGACTGTTATCTTGGCCAGCATGACACGCTTTGCAAGCATATGGTGGCTGTGGCTATTTATACAGTTATGGATGGCAGAAAATTAAGCAAAGAAGATAAAAGAATAGTCAGTAATCCTGTATGTAGTAGGCAGTTGGGAGAATTAAGTAAAGAAGAATTAGCAGCAACCAAAAAAGCCATCACTTCAGCAATAAGATATATTAAGGCGTATACTGGACCTTCTCGGATCTGGTTTGCTTATCAGAATTCGCTTGATGAAGGATGTGCTCGTTTGTCAAAATCAGTTTCAGAGTTACCGGTAAGCGAACAGACAGCAAAATTATTGATTGATACCCTTTTGCGGCTTGATAAGAGATTATGTCAGGGAGGTGTTGATGATTCCAACGGCACAGTTGGCGGATTTATTTATGAGGTAGTTGATATGCTTCAAGAGTATGCCAAGCTTGATCCAGCTTGCATTAAAGCTTTTAGAAAACTTTGTAGCCAATCGACCTGCTTTGGCTGGGAAGAACCACTTGTAAGAATATTTGACGAGCAGGATGTTGGCTAACCTCAGGCAGAATCTCGGTACGTCCCCTACTTTAGCTTTCTGATATAGTCCTACGACCCAAGTTTAAAAGCAATTTCTTCTTCCATAAGACCTTCTATAAAATCTAAAAGACATTAGAGCTTGTCAATCAAGTTCTGCAAGAGATGGGTGCTATCAACTGACGTCTTTTTCACAGATGTTGAATAGAATCGATTTTTAGATTTCCACATAAGTCGTGGAAAAAGGATTCATAGATTATCTGAGAAATCTGTGATTTTGAAACGGAGCTTTCCCCTTTTGTATGAACTGTTGTTAATGCAAGGTATCGCGAAGCCAGAATGTTCTCCCTAAAACATATGCAGGCTTGATTTCGTACAAACCCAGACCGACAAGTCCTGGGATTTGGCTCAGTGTGCTGTAACCCTTTGGTGTAGTGGCATATCGTAGATTGGTATCTCTATATCTTCTTCGGAAAAAATTCGAACAACATCCTGCCAGGTGCACCAGCAATCTCTTTATTGAAGAAGGTTTCAGGACCCACCTTATTCGGTCACTTTTTAGATTTCCCTTTTTGTGACCAAGTTGTAACTAGTCCTTTGCACAAAATATCCAAAGCCATTTTCTGTAGGTAGGGTGTTATGGCAGTTCCCCTTTAATATATTCGAAGAGCCTTTCACAATCTCTTAGAATTCTTTCAGCTTCATATGTGGATACCAATCTTTCTTCGTATTCAGCCATATTCTTTATGCGCACTATTCTCGCAATTCTAATTGCATTTATGTCCATTTCTTGGCTACTTTTAATTGTTTTAAAAAGAGTTACAGCTTCATTATGACTTCCTCCAGCATAACGTTTACCCAGAAAATATACACACATAGCGTCGCAGGCTGATATACACGAATGAACAGCATTGATGGTAGCTGCATTCCATTTCTTACTGTTGAAGGAGTTTCTTGCTGCATCCAGACATTCCTCAGCCCGTTTAAGATAGTTAATATATAATGGTCTTGAAATAACCTTAGTTTTTAATTTGCGTACCATAATCTATCCTTTCGTTCTTGGAAATATTTGGACACCTTTGTTGACTTCAGAGATAATTTTTAATCTTTTTTTCTGACTTACTTCCTTTTCCGTTAAGACATAGGGAGCTAGTCTATTTCCATATACCTCAAGGCATATATTTGATAATTTATCTAAGAATTTTTCAAGTTTTTGTTTATCTTGATTATTTTTAACTACGATAAAGATATCTATATCACTATCTGGTCTTTCTGAGCCCTTTGCTAAAGATCCAAATAGAACTACCCTTTTGATTAATGCTTTTGGTAAGTTTTTCACTAGAGTTTCTTTTAAATTCTCCAATGGTTCTTCTGTTTCCGAAACTTCTTTAATTAATTTATGTAAGACTTTAAAGGCATAGCTTTTCCGATTTACTCTCCAAAGGTGAGCTTTTCCGACAACAACAAAATTCACAAAATTCATATCAGCAAGTTCTCGCATAGTTCGGTTTACGCTCATATGAGAGACTTTCAAAATGGAAGCTATTTCTCTTTCGCTCATAGAAGCCTCGTAGGTTAGCAAAAATCTTATGATTTTTACCTTTGTCTTGGAGTTTAACGAATTTAACAGTGAGGTATGGAATTTCATATTAGTCTTCCTGTAACATATTTGTTACAAGTGTAACATATTTTGAGATATCGTCAAGTATTTTCTCACTCTATTAGCTGAATTTTAAAAGGGGAGTATTATGAAGCTTCTTTCCATGTTTTCATCAACCTTTTACACAAAATATCCAGAGCTGCCTTTTTGTGTTCTGGAGAGAGATGAGCATATCTCAGCGTCATTTCAAAGCTCTTGTGACCCAGAAGCTCCTGAACTGTTTTTAAATCCACTCCCGCCATTACCAGGTGAGAAGCGAATGTATGTCTCAAATCATGAAATCTAAAATCAGTTATTCCGGCTCTCTTTCTTGCCCCTTCAAAAGATTTCCTCACATTTCCATACCGCTCACCATTTTTCTTACAAAAAACCCAGGGACTATCAGAAATTTTTCTCACCGCCAACAAGGTTTCATAAACAATATCATTCATCGGAATTTCTCGTCTTTCATTGTTCTTGGTATCCAATATATAGATTATCCTGCTTCGGAAGTCTAAATCTTCCCATCTTAAATTGAGTATCTCCTCCTTCCG
>Ga0209977_10000473_pt1 | contig 15750 bp, 13 predicted proteins | sample SumtaG_2_FD_183113 | JGI IMG/M metagenome (GOLD analysis project Ga0209977, IMG submission 183113) | Deep subsurface microbial communities from Indian Ocean to uncover new lineages of life (NeLLi) - Sumatra_00607 metaG (SPAdes) (version 2) | ecosystem: Environmental > Aquatic > Marine > Oceanic... | reverse complement strand
CCGATTTGAATCCCATGGAGTGGTTTTGGAAATTTTTACGCAAACAGGTGACGCATAATACCTTTTTTGGTAATTTCAAGGAGTTCCAACGTGCGTTAATAAAATTCATTGTGAAACATAAATCATTATCACCCGAAGTAAAAAGTAGATGCAATTATGCCAAATTATTTAATGCTTTATAAATAATCAAATTATTATCGTTTAATTTTAATAATGTCATAAATATCCTTTTTATTAAAAAAATTCTATTTCATTAAAGATGATGTTAAAAAAATTAACGATGCAGTTCGGAATATACTCTTAGTTATAGTTTTTATCATGATTTGTTTCTTCATTATGAGTTTTATATATTTCTCTGGTCATTTCCCTCCCATATAATAATAAGAATCATTTTGGATATCAAAGTAAAGATTTAAAAATTATGTCGGAAAGATTTTAATTATACTAAAAAGTCAAATAATTTTATGTTCCATTAAAAAATTTAAATCAATAAAAAAAAGTGATTATAGGTAGAGAAAAATTATGGTAGTTAAAACTTTTAGAGTAAGAAAATATAAGCTAACACTTGGATATAAGGGTCGGGCTACATATAATGGTGTAGCAATCAGAATTCGTGGAATTATTACCTGTTATGATAGTAATTATGATTACCGCTTTATTATATACTTTTTAACAGAAGATAGTCCCGTTCCAGATCCAGTGTACATAGTACAGAATAAAGCAGGAGCTATATTTCTTCCTTTTAAAGAAATTATGCCTTATATTGACATGGTGCGAAATGAAAAACCAATTTATGCATACCTTAATAGTGATGCACCAGAATCGAATTGCATTAGAACATCCAAAGAACCCGTTGGTGAAGAAGAAACATAACTTCAATACTGAAAAAGTTAAACATCAAAAAATCTTAAAAATAAGTTTTTTTTTTTTAAAATTCTTTTCTTGATAAAACGCAGTCTAAAATCTTAGCCTATTTACTAAAAAAAGTTAGTACTTTAATTCTTTAAAATAATCTATTTTTTCTTTTTTATTTCTATTTTAAAAAATAAAGGTAATTGAAAGGAAAAGCAAATATAAATAATTTAATTAAATTGGACATCAAAGTAAAGACTTAAAAATTATGTCGTTAAAATAAGACAAGATGAAATATAATCAATGCCAAAAAGATGTAATTTACTATATTATAGGATATTCTGAAAACCCTGTAGGAAAACTTACCCCTTGTGCTGATGCTTTTAGACATATCTTTCGAGAGAAATATACAAATCTAGAGCTCGAGGAAAATGTTGGCACACTAGTTTCTAGTGGAGTTCTGAAGCCATATAGATTTCATTCGTATCTCAATTTAACCGAAACATTTAAAACTAGCCATGACTATAAGTTATTTAAGGATAAAAAATTTTAATAAGTGGAGGATTATGGAAAAGTCCAAATCAAAAGTAATTAAAGATAGTCCAGAAGAGGATTTATATTTAGAAACAATACATAAAATCTATTTCCAAGATGCTATTAATATTAGGAAGTTAAAGGAGAAATCTGTGCATTTAGTCGTCACTTCTCCTCCGTATTGGAAAATTAAAGATTATGGAAATAAAGAACAAATCGGATACAATGATTCTTTAAATGAATATTTCATAAAACTAAATCGTATATGGGAAGAATGTATTAGAGTTTTGCATCCAGGATGTAAATTATGCATCAATATTGGAGACCAATTTCTTAGAGCAATTAAAAATAAAAGAGTTTATCAGATTATTCCTTTACACTCTTATTTAGTCAATCAAATATTAATAGAATTTGGAAATAAAGTCGTTTATCTTGGATCTATTAATTGGAATAAGGTTTCTACATCAAATACATCTGGAGGAGGCCATATAATGGGATCAATTTTTTATCCACGAAATGGGTATTTCTTTATAAATAGAGAGTACATTGCTATTTTTAGAAAATATGGGAAGGATCCAAGGCCAGATCCAGACTTAAAAAAACGTTCTTATATTCCCATTGAAAAGTGGAGAGAATTTTTTAAAGATACATGGAATTTTCCAGGAATAACTCAAGAAGAACATGATGCAATGTTTCCTGAAGAACTCCCTCGAAGATTAATTAAGATGTATTCGTTTGTCGGCGATACTGTACTTGATCCTTTACTTGGCTCTGGAACTACAAGTAAAATAGCTTCTGATTTAGGGAGAAATAGCATTGGATACGAAATTGGATTCAACCGGAAAAACTGGAAAGCTTTAATTAAAAAAAAGATAGAATCAGGAATAAAAAATTATCCTGCTAAATTTTATTATTTTTAATTATTGATTTTATTAGAATGCCATAAAATCTCCCATTTCCTCATCGTCTTCTTCCTCAATGACTTCTCCGGTTACTTCTAGTTCCTCATCATTGTAATATCTATAAAATGCAGCGGTGATAATTCTTGCTCTTTCCATATTTTCATGATTTCTTGAATATAAAGATTTTATATAATCTTTTAACTCTTCCTTGTTTTCAATAAAAAAATAACCCCTATTAGAACCTGCAAATGGTACATTATACTTTTTAATTGTTTCAAATATTAACTTCCGAATATTTCTCCCAGAAGCTCCAGGTTCAACTCCAATTCGATCTGCAATTTCTGGAGCGGGTATTTGATTTTGCTTTCCCCTGTGTTCTAATAAAATATCCTTTATTTGCTCATGTTCAGACATTTTTTTCCCTAAATTTTTGATTTATACTAAAGTTTAAATTAACACTTTTTAAAAAGAAAAGTTAGTTTAAATAATTGTTTAAATTGGAATAGGAATAAATAATTTTATTTTTTTAATTAGTTTAAAAAAGTTATAATAAGATTAGTTGTAACCAATCAAAAAATTTTTCCTTTAAATATGAGAACTAATAGATCACACCAGTATAAACTTTAGATTTTTATTTTTTGCTGTTAAGTCAGATATTAAACATAATATGAATATTTAAATTTAATGAATTATGTTCAAAGATTTGCTTTGAACTTGCCGACACAATCCTCAGAATTCAACACCCAATTATGAGGATGAGCTACGTGACGACTTATTGGGTTGGTGAAAATCTCAAAGAAAGTTTTGTCGATATTTCATTATAATCAATGTATTAGCAGATCTGGCATAATTTTTCTGCAAAACCTATCATTTAAATACCTCTAATGTGCACAATATTATAAGAATAAAAATTTCAGTCTAACAATTTTTCGATAAATTATAAAGATAATAATTTAATGTCTTATTTCGGTATTTTTTATGAATTTGAAGTATGATATCTTAGATATTCTTCCCAATCCAAGAGATATTGACCTTCCTAAATATTTTAAAAAAACTATAACTGAAGAAAAATTAGTTTCTGGTTTATCAGACGAAGAAATAGAGGAAGGGCATTCAACCTTAATAGAGTGCTACACAAATTTAAAAAATAAAATTCCTGCACCACCTGATTATTCAGATCCAGAAGTATATATTACATATATAGATAATTACTTAAAAAATTATTATCCTAGAATGTTTTTCATCATGAACCATCTTATGAAGTACACTAGTTTTTTTGATTTATTAGATTCTTGGAATGAAAAACAAATAAAAATATTAGATATTGGTGCTGGACCAGGAACTATGTGTTTTTCTTTTATTGAATATCTTGAGTATATCAATCAACTTGGTACATTTGATTTTAAATATTCAATCAATATTATAGAAAGAGAAAATAATTTTATTAATTTCATAAATAAACTAGAAGCTAATGTTGAAAACCTAAATGCAAAATTAAAGAAAACTATAACAATAGAAAAACCTATAAGACCACTTTCAATTGATTTTAATGATGTGAAACAATCTCTAAATGCAATTTTGGGCAAAGTTAATTATGATGTTATTATTTTATCGTTTATCTTAAATGAGAATGAACCTCAAGAGGAAAAGAATAAGAAATTATTTCAAAGTCTATCAGAACATATTACTGATGAAGGAATAATTATCTTTATAGGAGCAGCATCAGATTATATCCATGAATATTTTCAAATTGATTTTAAAAAAGAATTTGGGTTAAATCGTAATGCGCCATGTTTAAGCGGAAATTTAACATATGGGATTGAAAACAATAAAAGATGTCCCTTCTTTAAACCCTGTGGCGATCTATGTACATTTCAAATATCACAAGATGAAAGAAATAAGTTTTGTTATATGGTTTTAAGTAAAAAGGATTTTTTATATGATAGATACAATAATCATTTAAAAAAATCTGTTGAATTCTTTAAAAAATATGAACATCATCTTAATATAAGGACCTATTCGCAAAAAAAACCCGAACTAGGCGAAGTGACTGATATCATTGGTATTTTAACTAATAAAGAGAGAAAATTGCAGAAGTGTGATTATTATTTCTGCAATGGGAGTTGTAAATTTAAGATTGATGGATTAGAACTACCAGAATTAGAGATAAAAGAGGGTGATCTTGTAATATTTGAGAATCTTATATATGATGGATTATACCCAAAAATTAATAAATCACATGGTAAATATATACCTAAACAAATGGGGGAAATTGGTTTTAAATATAATAGAGACACTTCCAAAGGATTATTAAGCAATTTTGAAGTAATTCCATATTTATCAAACGCTTAGGAAATCACAATTTTTATCGACTCATTGTTTTGATATACAAAAAAAACCCACAATTCAATTAATGTTTTTGGAAGAAAAAAATTCTCAAAAGTTTACTAAGTCTATTCTAAAGTTATTAAATAGGTTGAACTCTTTGAATGAAGAGCTTGATATCGATTCAAATATCTTTAAACTTCAATTGATTGGCTTTAATTTGGATTGCATCAATAATATTGGTTATTCTGTTATAGGAATTTTTAAACATAATAATTTTATTAAGGAAATTCAGATTCCTTTTTATAAAATTAATGAAGACATATTAGACCAATTGGAAAGCTTTATTGAGGAATATAATACATATATATTGGAAAATCAGAATCAAGTTTATGAAAATGATAAAAGTAGAATAAAAGTTAAAGAATTAATAAATCTGAATTCAAAAAAAATAGAGTGGGATAAGATTTATAATACTAAGATTTATGCTCAAATAGCATTAAATACTACAATTGAGTTGTTGTATGCTAATTTAAGTGAAGAACTCCAAAGAGTCAAATTTTTAGGAAGTTAAATTGTATATTTCATTGTAGATAATTTTCCTTTTACTCCAAGAAGACTCTAGTCCTTTTTTCTTTAAAAAGGGGGAGAATTATTTAAGGTTTAAATAATTATAGAAAAAAAATTATAGCTAAACAGTAAAAATTACAAAAAGTTGCAGAGCAGAACCAATATTATTGAATTAGGGAAGATAAAGAAATAAAGGATAAATTCGGGATTTTCTTCAATAATTAATTTCCTAAAGGAGAATTCTCCCATAAAAATTCACAAAAATTCGAGGATATTTTCCAAATGCATATTTCAAACCAAAAAATCTTCACGGAGTTTGGTTATTAATTTGTCAATAAAAAATTAAAATTTAGATAAAAAACTATTAATAATATAGACAAAGAAAGTGAAATTTATGGATCCAAAAGTAAAAAATAATATCGTTGAGGTCAAATTTGGATCCAAATCAAAAAATTTAGAAATTATCAGCGATCCGGTTCCACATATTTTAATAGATTCTAAAAAAAAGATCCATGGATGGTGGAATTCTGCTAAAGATAAGGGTAATAGAGCTTGTACATCTGAACGTTTATTGATTAATCCATATAATGGATGTAGTTGGAATTGTTTTTTTTGTTATGCTAATGCATTATGGGGTTATTTTGAATTATTCCGAAAGGAAAACATTGTAACTGTCTTTAAAAATTTTGATCAAGTAGTTGATAAACAATTAGAAAGTTTACTCTGCGCATCATGTGGTTATATTTCACCTACAACTGATCCTTTTCAGCAAGTTAATAACAAATACCATTTAACAGAGAAGATCATGAGAATTTTCTTGAAATACGATTTACCTGTTGAAATCATAACAAAAGGTGTTATTACAGATGATGCTATTAAAATTATGGCTGAACATCCTTATAATCATAGTTTTGGTCAAGTTTCAATTTTAACTCAAGATGATGATTTAAGAAAAAAATTAATTTTAGGTAAAGGAGCTTCTACAAATCAATTATTTAAAAATATAGAAAGATTAGCAAATTCGAATATACATGCGGTTTGTAGGATTGATCCAATTATACCATACGTAAATGATAACCTAAAAGAAATAAAAGAAATAATTGATGCTGCTATTGATGCAGGTGCTAGTCATATTGGATTAAGCATTCTAGATATACCAATTTTTATTAGAGATGAAATTCTTAATCACCTCGCCTTAATAAAGGGAAGAAGTATTATTGAAAAATATAATAAGCTATACACTGAAAGAATTACTTCAGATCTTCACTCAGACATAAATTACAGGAAAGTTCTTCTAAGTAAAATTAAAGAATATTGTTTACAAAATAAAATTACAATGTCGACTTGTATGGAATTTGAAATTATTAGAAAAGATAATAAAATATGGTATGAAAGTCTGAATAATAATAATCAATTTATGACTTCAGATAATTGTGAAGGGATAAATATTCCAATATATACAAGAAATAAATATGGTGATAAGTTTAGACCAGTAAAATGTAAAGGAAATTGCCTTTATTGTAAGTTAAACCCAATTCCCTGCAAAATTCCACCACTTCAAGAAGCAAAGAATTGGAAATTAAAGGATTATAAAGAATGGTCAAAGTTCCTTAAACAAATACAATTCAAGGAACTTTCTAGTTTTATCTTTAAATAGGTCTGAAATTGGTTGGGATTTAGAAGAGGAGCAAGAGGGTTCAGCAATTAAGTAAGATTTATATGTTCATAGTACTCAACTAAAAAAATACAGTATTATACTATGAAAATAAGATTAACGGGCTCTGCGACCATTCTAACGTTTAACTTTTTTAATAGATCCAGCCCTGTAATCTTTTTAATAGGATTACGCCAAAGATGTAATTCCCTCAGATTTCTTAAATTCTCAAGCTTTTTAACTTCTGAAATTTGGTTACCACTTAAAGCTAAATTCTTTAGATTCTTAAGATTTGCTAAATCTTGTATCTCCGTTATTATATTATCATACAAGTACAATCTTTCTAAATTTTCAAGTGAAAAGTTGATTTGGTCTCTACTTGGTACAAAATAGAAAGTATAATAACTGAATTTACCATTACTGAAATTATTGGCTTAATTGATCAAGATGCATGGAATGAGGTACTTGAAGGGGAGATTACCATAACCTTTTATGCCCAAGATAGAGCAGGGAATATAGGGACAACAATAGATGATCCATTAATAGAATCATTTTAGAGAAAATCCTATAGTTAAAAAACTTAATATTTAAAGAAAAAATTAAAGAAATTGAAAAAAGAAAAGAATTAATTTAAATTATTCATAAAGCCCAGTTTTATATATAATGATTCTAGCAAGTCCATGTAAAAATAGTGCAATGAACAACATGATATGAATGATATTTATAATGCTAAAAAGAATCAGATTTAATAAATCAAGCACAAAAAGAAAAATACCAAATCCAGCATAAAGAACCATTATAATTCCACTCCCACCTAATATATGTTTACTCAAATCTTTGGTTTTATCTTCTGAATAAGGAGCGATTATTCCCGCAACTCCAGGAAATAAGAATATCACATCAATAATAAATAATATTTGAATTATTAAATTAGAGCTAATTAATGAAACAAAGAAACATAATAATCCTACCCCTGTAGCAATAGAACCACATATAATTTCTATAGTTGCTGCTTCTATTCCTTGGTTGAAATTATTGACTAATCCGATTGAATACCGGACTAAGATTAACTTTATGGATTATAAAGAGGCTCATGGAAGACCTAAGTTTAATTCTCCTGAAGATGTCATTTCGAGAGGGACGCGGTTCACATATCAGGTAAAGGAAGGGAAGGACGGATTTTTCAAAGCACTTGCAATGACTGAAATGGTAAAAGGGATTGGATCTCGAACTAGTTTTGGAAAAGGTGAAATCAAACTTATGTAGTTAACTTATTTGAGTAATGAGTATCTGTTTAAAAAATAGATATGATGTAGGTTTATTGAGAATTCAATGATATGAGAATGCTAAGATTCTTGAGGAATTTGTGCAAATTGAAGGTATACCTTTACGAACTTAGATATGAGGAGACATTAGAAAGTATTTAAACTGTGGAATTGCATGATTAGCCTAGAACACATTTTATGTCAGATAAAATAGCTTTACTATAAATTCAATGAAATAAGAATGCAAGTACTATAAATTAGATATTTATAAAGCAAGATTAGAGATATTTGATGTTGGTGGAATTGATTGGTAGTATGGTGCCACATAATCTAATTTCTTGATATCGGAGAAATTACCCCATAGTTATAAAATCTCAGATGTAATAAATCAATCTCAACCTTTTATTAATTTATCAAAACTACCTGCGATTGATTATGAATCGCTATATTATGATTGGTATCATCCCCAAATCCAAATGTTAATCATTGTCCCTGAAAATAAGTGTAATTTTTATTATTGTTAATGGGCGGAAGAGGTTTTAAGCATATGGGTATATCAATCGCTATAGTTTATTTTATTCTCGTAGCACTATACGGATTATAAACGGGCGTGAAATCTTTCCGAATTTGAAAATTCTAAGATTTATTTATAAGAAAGGGATGAATATGAGAGAAAATTGGGAAGATTATCCAATTCAGGATTTAAATGAATATGAATTGGATATGGATTCACTGTTAAATTTAACTCCTTTCAATAGAAATTTCGTTTTTTCTTTAAATACTTTTGATATTATTATTGAATATTAATTTCATACAAATAAGATAATAGGAAAAACATGGAAAAAGAAATTTTTTTCATAGGAATAATAAAGGGAGCTGTAATATGTTTAATTCTAATATAAAGGAGTTTAAAGCAAATAAACGCATTTTGCTTAGATTAGAAGGAAAAAACACTGTAATATATGTTGATGAAAAGAGAATTAATATTTGTAAAAGGTTGTTTATTGTCATTCCTGAAAAAAGTACAAAAAAGTATGATGAAATTGACTCAATTGATGAAGCATCCGAGTTATATAACCAATATCTAATTGATAATAAAATATACAAAGAAGAAAATGGAAAATTATATGCATCTTCTTATTCTTATGACATCCCGCCTGAGGCTGAATTTTGGGGTCATTGTTCCAACATTCAAGCATGGGTAGAACATAATTATGATACTCGTCTTCTACATTCAACTCTAGCATTTCCTTTACTTAAAGAACTAATGAAAGCAGGAGATCCAATAGCGAAAAGGGTATTTAAAGAAGAAATAGCTACAAGGTTTTTAAAAGGGCATATTTCAGTAAAAGAATATTTAGTAAAAGAAAAATATCTTAATTATCTGAGTAAGGGAGAACTTGTGTGTATATTTGAAGAGTATTTAAAATTATTAGAGGATTCTAACTATAAGGAAAATACAGTAAAGGAGGTACAGCTTATGATTAATTTTACTTTGAAGCATTTAGAAAATACAAGCTGTAAAAAAATATTGGGAATATATAAAAAATTTCTTAAGAACAAAAAGAGTATTAAGGAAATTTGTGATGAGTTAGGATCAAATTATCTAAAGGATTTAAAATATGAAGAAGCAATCAAATTATATAAAATTGAACTAGAATATGGCTCAAACAATATAGATGTTTGGTTAGAGCTTGGAATTTTATATCGTTTTACGCGGAAATTTAAAAAATCTATACAAGCCTTGTACCATGCATTAGAAATTGAGAAAAGCAATTCTTATGCATTAATTCAACTTGGTACTACATTTAAAGCTATGAAAAAATATAAAGATTCAATTGAAACTTTTAAACAAGCAAGAAAAATTGATCCTCATAATATTTTAGCACTAGGTCGGTTAGCAATTACATTTGAAAAAATGCAGAAGTATAAGAAGGCAATTAGAATTCTCAAAAAAGCGCATAAAATTAATGAAACAAATACTGAAATCTTTGAGATTTTAGGAGGAATCTATTATAGCTTAAAAAAATATAGTAAATCGATTAAAGCTTATAGAAGAGCCATTTCTCTTAATCCTGAGAACGATTGGCCTTGGTATAGACTCGGATCTAATTATCGCAAAAGATATCAGTTAGATAAAGCAATAAAAGCGTATATGGAAGCCTACCGAATCAACCCAAGAGATTATTCAACTTTGCATTACCTAATAAAGACCTTTTACAAAAAAGGGGATTTTGAATGGACAGAAATATTTTGTAAACAAATGTTATTCTTATTTCCAGATTCACATATAGCTGTAGAAACACTAAACAAAATATCTTGTAATGAAAGCAAGGATATCGACCCTAGAAGTAAGGATAGCAAAACAATAAGGATCTTGAACCATAAAAAGCTTGAATAATCTAAAAAAATATGTTTATACAAATATCAATAGCAATTTTTGTTTAAATAGATTGAGTAATTTTAGAATTAAAATTTTACATTAAAAGTGAATAAAAAATGGGTATTAGTAAAGGAAATAAGAATTATGAAGTGAAACCTGAAGAAGGTTCAGAAGAATCTACAAATTATTTAGATATATGGCAGAAAAATCCCGCATATCAGGATATTTCAGGTACATTTTCCATTGTAAAATTGATTTCTTTTATGGGTATTATATTTTTCATAACATCCTCCACATTATTACTAGCCTTAGATTTCTATTTTTCATCGGGATTAGCTGTATTTTTAGTTATTGCTTTCATAATAACATTCCATGATGAGTTTTATTTTCTTGAACATGGATTTACATATTTATTTCGTAATTTGGTTGAGATTCATCCCTTTGACAATTTTAAATTTTATATGTTAGATGATGATCCAGCAACATTATTAATAATAAATAAAAAAGACATGGTTACAATAGCGACTCGTATTTTTAAGGTGGAAGTGCTTGCTGCAGGGAATATAAAACCTACGATAAATCAGTTTCTTTACGCATTAGATGAATCTAAGATACCATATTCTTATCAGGTAGTTCAAAAACCTATGATTAAATTAGAAGAACCTATACCTCATGATAAAAAGAAGCTTTTATACATTAGAAAACTGAGAACTAATAGTATTAATTCATATAGGACACTTATATATTTTAGTGTATATTATGCTGAAAAAGGAATACTATCATTTAGTAAATTAAATAATCTTATAAACACCATAATTATTTATTCAAAAAACTTAAAATCTAACTTTAGTGCAAATTTTCATCATATTAAAATATCTTTACTTAAAAGAAAAGATAATAAAGAGGTAAAGGAAGAAGAGGATAGAGAAGATTTAATTACTGCCGTCAGAACACTCATTTACGGAAGACCTATCAAGATGGTTCAAAATAATGAAAAAAATTCCACGTTTAGTATTAAAACTTTAAAAATAATCTTCAGATTTATATTCATAGCTTTTATAATTGGATTGGTTTCTTCAATATTACTGCAATTCAAAGTTCCTTTACTTTATATTTTAGGTGTGGATTCAGCTATAGTATGTTTAATATTGTTTCTATGGTGGAGGGAATTATTATTATTTTTTACTAATTTATATATTAAACGTTATAATATCGCTCAAATAAATCCCTTTTCAGATGTGAGATTTTATCGCTTCAAAAAAATTAAAGATGCCCTTTATATTCATATCAATAATATTTTATTGCTTGGTATAAAAATGTTCAATCTTAGGAGCGCAATTCAGCCGAGCTTTGCAATGCCCGATAAGTTTTTCAGGGCAATGAATAATCAGAAGACTCCTTTTATTTATACCTTAAATGCAGCACCTATTGAAAAAAATGAATTTATAACTAAATGCACAAAGCAACTGAATGATAAAACGATTGATGAATTAGAAGGAATCATTTTTTACACACTTGATGGAGAATCCCCCCGTTACTATAAGAATCCCGATATTGAATATTTAAATTGGATAGAGAAACGGACGGGTGTTTGGAAAACGAGTATAACGATTTCCACATCTTCCTATAAATTTACTAATACATCCACCATAGAAGACCTGAAAAAACACATCTATGAACTAGAAAATGAATTGTACTATAATGCGAAAAATATGGGGAAAGTGTTTCAAAATAATTTTAAAAAGTTTTCTTTAACCCAACTTCAATCTCAATTATTAATATCAGGATTTCAAAATGAATGTTTTAAAAATACTATATTTCGATTAAGCGGTACTCATTTGAATCACGTTTATTTTCAAGGAAAAAAATTGGGTGAATTTGCAAATCTTATAAATGAATTTAGGAAAGGGTTAGAAACAAGGATTGCAGCAGAGTTTAATACACCACTACACTTAGAGAATTTTATCACCATAGGGCATACTATTAATACAGAATTTTTAGAAAAAGAAGTGCCTATGGGTTTTACTTCTCAGCAATTAAAACAACTTTTAATTACAAATGGGACTTTAGAGGAGAGAGAGCACTTGAAGATGAAAATCGTTTCTGAATTAATAAAAGCAAAGATTCCTTCTGTAGTGTTTGATTATACGGGGGATTGGTCTAAATTGATTCGCTATTTTAAGGATTCGCGTTATGAAGACAGCTTTCTTCATTTCAAGTTTGGGCAATCCTTTAATGTTAATCTCATCTATAGCGGAATTAAATATGATCCTAATAATTTTGAATATCTAAACTATTTCTATGATGTTTTTGCTTTAACTTTTAAAGCGCAAAATAATACAATCGAGCTGCTAAAAAAATCACTTAGAGAGAATGAGAAATTGGATTGGGGCTCAATTGCACTTGACATGGTGGTAAAACCTGATTTTGCAAAGAATTTCTATTCAGAAAATTTACTTAATCTTTTTCAAGATTTTTTAGATCAGAGCGTATTTTTTACTGATAAAGCCCTTGAATATGAAAATGATATTGCTCCTTTAGATTTTATTAAAACAGATAAAACTGTAATCATTGACCTCTCAAACTTAAAGGATTTAGAACAGCAAACTTTTGCGACATTTGTTATATTGTCTAAATTTATTCATTATATAAATCATTCTCAGGAATATTACAAAAAGGTTCTTTTCATCCCCAAAATTGATTTATTTTTTAGTCAACAATACATTGATTCCAGCATTAATAAAATAAATTTCGGAAAAATTGACAAATTATTAGCCCCCTTTATTCACAACGGATTTGGATTAATCTGTTCAGCAAACCAGATCCACTATCTCCATCCGAATGTGTTTAATTACTTGAAAAATATTATTACATTTCAAGCAACAGATTCTCGTGATATTGCAGTTTTAAAAAATAAAATGCAGTTACAGGAACTGCATGGCACAGGATATTATTCTACCAGACGAAATCATACATATCAGATCGAATATCTTATGACCATGCGCAATTATGAAGTAATTGTGAAAAGAAATGATGTTTTTCAACCCTTTCCTGGAGAAATTAAAATTAAAAAGATGATAAAGATGCTTCCTTTTTCTGATGAAAGAATTTATGAGTACATGGGAGGGCAAGGCTATAATTTAAAACAATCTGAACAAAAATTATTAGCTAAATTAAAAAGAACTGTGTTTGAAAAGGATTTTGGGGTTTATAGTGAATTTATTGAAGATGTAAAAAAATTTCTTGATAGTATAAGGATTGTTCATAATATAGGTAATCTATCTAAGCGTACTTTACAAGAAGAATTACTGAAATATATTTCTCCAAGAGCCTCTAAAAGAACTAACAATATGAAAAAGAAAAAGGCAATTCGAAATGACATTTTTCAAATCTTTCTTAAACATGAATATTTAGTAGAAAATCATCCATCAATGGCAAGTGGAAGAGAATCCATGCGGACTTTTTATAAGGTGGGTGCTTATTATCAAAGAGCCTTAGATGATGAGGGCCAAACCAAAATGAACCAACCAATCAAGGTTGATGTTGAAATTATTGAAGGGAACGGGCAATATAATCCATTTAAAGCGAATATGGCTAAGGAGAATCCCCAAGAAATATATTTTGACGACTCTGTTTATAACAAAGAACTAGCAAGTAAAACTGTAGACTTGATACTGGATTCATCAGAAATCTATGCATGCTATCGAGGGCAGGAATTTGAAAAAACTTTAGATCAAGGAAAGAACTTGATGAATATATTCTTTACTAATTTATATAATGCATACACTCAAAAAGCAAGGGCAAATAAGGTAAAGTTTGATAAGATAAGTCATTTTGTAGAATATTTAGCTAAAAATAATAAGATTCCTTTTACTATGAATGATTTACGTGATTATATAAAGAAAATTAAAGAAATAATTTCCGATGGTTCCTATATAGAAAAAAATGCATACAAATTGATTGATTTGGTTTCAGAATTTTGCGTAAAACTGGAGAGGTATGTTGATCACCATTAAGGATTTTTCTTTTCTCATTTTTTTGTTTATAAATACTCACTTGATTTTAGTATAAACTATATTAAAAATATTAAAGGTGATGAAAAATATGGAAATTTTATTTTGGAAAGCCATTGTAGAAGTAATTCAAATTCCCAATGATTTAAATGAAATATATAACAATGGAACATCATGGTTGTCAAATCCCCTCGGTGATCACCGTGTATACGGAACAAAATTTGCTATTGGAGCTGATGGATTTTCATGGAAGTTTTATATGAATTCAAAAACCGAAGAGGGTGCAAGACGAGCGGGATATAACTTATTATCTTATTTAAAAGAATTATATTCTGGATTGGATGGCACTGTTAAAGTAAAACAAATAGGATCTATTCATTTAAAAAAGGAAATACCATATTTATCCGAGCTCATACTTCCAAGCCCGCCATATATAAATAATCAGATTCCCCTCATCCAAAAAATTATGAATCTAGCAGAATCTAACAATTCTCATGATATAAAAGTGTACATTTTTTGGCAATTCAAAGATCATGAAGCAACTTCTGTATTACGCGATGATACGAAAAGCATACTCAGGTACGATTTTTACTATAACATACGAATCTTTATTGAAGTAAGACCCATTTTTAGACAAGATGTTGAGAAAAATGAACAATTAGCAGAGCTTTTAGGATATTTAGATTACCTAACAACAGACATTAAGAATAGAAATCGTCAATATGCAGTTTTAAAAGAAGCAGATATTTCAGCAAAAAATCTATTGACAATGGCAGATCTTTTCAACAAACCTATTAGCATAGATACAAGTATCTACGATAGTGATACTAAGAGTTTTTCTAAAAAAATGAAAGCAATCGATTTTAGCATCCCTCCTAACATGCCTCTTGATAAAGCATACACCGTTCACAATGAGAATTTAGGCATTCCCATCAAAGCACCAAAAATCTTACTGGGAAATGCATATAGACAAGGTGTGTTAACTAAAACAAAAATGTATCTTCATTTACACGATCTTGTTCACCATGTATTCATTTCAGGGTTAAGTGGAGTAGGAAAATCAAGGTTTATTGCCTTTTTAGCAAATCAAATTAAAAATCAGGGAGAACACGTCGGGATTTTGGTAATAAATTTAGTAAAACAGGGAGAAGAAGGATTATATAATCCAGATATTCTTCTTAGGAAGAGAGATTTAGAATTTCGAGTTCCCTATTTTATATTAGATAAAGATATTGAGGTTATATGCAAACAG
>Ga0209977_10000472_pt1 | contig 15770 bp, 17 predicted proteins | sample SumtaG_2_FD_183113 | JGI IMG/M metagenome (GOLD analysis project Ga0209977, IMG submission 183113) | Deep subsurface microbial communities from Indian Ocean to uncover new lineages of life (NeLLi) - Sumatra_00607 metaG (SPAdes) (version 2) | ecosystem: Environmental > Aquatic > Marine > Oceanic... | reverse complement strand
AAACGAATAGTGTTAATAATAAAATAAAAAAAAAAGTGATAAATATAGATTCTAATAATTTGAATATTGTTGCGATATTTGCCCACCCTGACGATCTTTCTATATTTTGTGCCGGGACACTAGCAAGATGGGCAGAAGAAGGGCACAATATATATGCGTTGTGTTGTACGAGCGGTGAAGTGGGAACCTTAAGGCGGGATTTAACTAAAGCACAAGTTGCTGCTACTCGAGAAAAAGAATTAAAAGCTGCGAACAAAATAATCGGAGTAAAAGAAACAATAATTCTTGATTACCCCGATGCGGGATTTATTAACGGCGCTGAATTACGGGAAAGGCTAGTTTATTTTGTTAGGAAGTTAAAAGCAGATCGGGTGGTGACCTTTGATCCTTGGGTTGCGTATGAAGTTCACCCCGATCACTTAATAGTAAGCCGGATGGCAGCCGAGGCAGCAGCTTTTGCAGCGTTCCCACTACTCTATACTGATCAAATCAAAAATGGCGTAGAACCTTACGGGTGTTCAGATGTTTGGTTTATGGGGCTCCTAGGTCATAAACCTAATTACTTTGTTGATATAAGCTCAACTTTAGAAAAGAAAATTGAAGCCGCTTTAAAATTTGAAGCCACACTTGAACTTCTCGCAAATCTATTTGCCCCAAAAATCGACCCGGCCAATGTTTCTCCAGAAGAACTAAAAAAACTTACAAAATACGCAAATAGACTTTATCGCTCTATGGCTACAGTAATTGGGAGGAATGTTGATTTAAAAGCAGCTGAAGCTTTTTTTGTTCAAAAAACTCTTCCTGGACATTTTGATAACTTCCAGCAGTTAACCTCAGAAATGTTAGGAAACCCTTCAGAACAACCAAAAATTTATTAATTCAACTAAAAGTTGTTATCTTTTTTTATTTTTAAAACTTTTAAGTCTTTTTTGATAATTAAGCTAATAATCTTTATAAGATTTAGATAATAACCTAAACCCTTTAATCTAATAGAATAAGAAAAAAAGATTATTATTATTATTTATGGCAGAGCCTTTTAAGCAAGGTTGGATCAATTATTTCTTTAGGTTTCCAACCTTTTTCTTTTAGAAATCCTACAATTTCATCCTTCATGTTAATAGGAATATCCGCTTCTACTCGAATGAATTTTTCTAAATCGTTTGGAAAGTCCACACCCTTATATTTCCGCTCTAAGTCCATCCAATGAGACAGTTTAATCATTCTACCTTTTGAATTATCTGCAGGTCTTAAACACATTTTAGCCACTAAACATATTGCCTGTTCTATCGACTCTGCGGTTGTTAGTAGATGTTCTGGTCCCGGTCCAACTAAATGGTCGGCAGTTCCATCTCGTGCGTTATACACTTTCCACGAATCTTCGTTATCAGATCGACCTATATATGCACGCCGATATTCTGCTGCATGTGGCCCCACTACAGCTGGGACACCAACACTGTTTGCCATACTAGCTATACTGGCAGCTTTTTGAGACATAGCACCCCACGCGACACCAACAGCTCCAACTCTATGTAAGATATAATCGGCAATTTCTTCAAAATTACCTCGTAACGGACGTCTTGCAAAAATGTTTGCTACCTTAATCGCAGCTCCAGTAATATGAGGGTTTGAAACGCAAGAACCAACATTAACTAATCCTCCTCTATCAAAGTCTCCGTGAAACCTATCGTAAAGCGTCTTACCTTCTTCGTCTTTTACCAAGCCGATATCCATAGCCCCGCAACCTGAAACTACTACGATGTAATTTCTTATGCAGAATTCTTCTGCGAGTTTATACAGTTCTTGGATCTCCTTTCCATAAGCCGCACATCCAATAATCGCTACTATCCCAGGTATTTCTCCTAGTACGATCGGAGCTCCAACATTTCGAATTTCTGTATCTTGTATTGGCCCTCTTCCAACTCTGACCTTAAATTTCTCGTTTCTAATTTTATCTCTTCCCGCATACATTATAAGAGTTAAGGGAGATACATTTTTCATACAATCGGCCTCACATCGCCCGCAATCTAAACAATCATCAAAAATTTCCTCTAAGATCGAAAAATCGCCTTCTTTGGCTAAGTTTACTCCTTCCACAAGGGGTAAATCGTTGGGGCAATTGCGTTGGCAATTACCGCATCCATTACAATTGTAAGCCATTTTGATACAACCTTCCTCGTCTGGAATAGCGCTTCGAGATTTTCTAATTGGGCGGACTTTAACTGCCGTTTCAACAGCTACTTTTCCTGCTTTTATTGGATCTAAAATTAGGACTCCGGGCATTTTACCGCTAACCAAATCGTCTATTATTTCTTCTACAGGATGGTTTGTTCTATTTGGTAACCCTCCCATATTTTTTTCGTTTGTAGCAATAAAAGGAGCTCCTACTAGTTGAGCTTGCTCAAAACTGCGAAGGTTGACGCACTGTTCGTCGACCATGACTACATCTGCCAAACCAGAGCGGATAAAATGCATTTGTCTAGACATTGATCCAACGACTTTAGCTCCATCGTAATACCTAGTTAAATCCAAGGCAGTACAACAAATCGCTCCTACATCCACTTTATCTCCTAAGTTTTGTTCTCTCATATAATCAACAAGTTCTACCCCAGGCGCAACATTGTGTCCTATCATTAATATCGTTGCTTTATTTTCTACATCCAAGGTTCCCATACCTAATTCAACTATAGGTACGTCTGCCTCTCCCGCAGGGAATCCATATGCAGCAATTTGAACGGCGTCTGATATCTCCATACCTACTGAATCTGCTAAACCGGCAAGGAAACTTTTAGCCTCGTAATCTAAATGAGACGATTCTTGTCCTGTGTGAGCCGATGCGAGTAAATGGGTAATTGTAAAATGCACCCATTCCATTGCCGTCTCTAAATCTTCTAAGGTTTCAGGTTTCATCCCGACGACTAGTCGAGTATGAGGCATTTCAACAGCAATGTTATTACCAAAATTTATTGGGACGTTCCCGTATTTCTCTTTAAGCCAGTGTAGTAAATGATCCCCATGAGCAGAATGACAAGAAGCGCCTATACAGCACGCAATTTCAACTATCCTCGCTTGCTGAGTTTCCATATTAATTCCGCAAGCACCTGTTCTACCTTTCGAAAGATTACACTTTCCGTAGGTACAAAGACAGCACATGTCACAAATAGGCATGTAGAATGGAGGATACCTTTCCATAACTTTAAAGAACCAGTCTCTCAATGTGGGGATGTGAGGTTTTGGGTGTGGCCCCATAGGTTCCCATTCTGTTTCGTCCCCCCAGCTTAACTTACCCGCAGTTAATTCAAAACCTTTAATTGAGCCTAAAAGTCCTTTGTATTCGTCAATTTTTATTCTTACACCTTTTTTACTCATAATTTACCATCTTATCCTTTGTTTGTTATAATAAATTTTTAAATATTAAGATTGTGAATATTTATTCATTTATATAATTCTAAATAACTAAATACTATATCGATAAATAACCTTTATGAATAATAAATCGATATATGATTATTATTTATTTTTGGATCTAAGTATTTTAGTTTCTTATTGATAAAACCATCTTTAACTTATTATAGATATTCTTAATTGCTCGACTAGATTCTGATTCGGGCGCATAATCTACAACAGGTTGTGCGTAAGACATAGCTTCTGGTATAGAAAGATCGAAGTTAATTCTGCCTAAAATTTCATAACTCGATTTTTTTATATATCTGTTTAACTGCTTTTGAGATGCGCTTTTTAGATCTGCTTTATTAATCACAATTCCGAAAGGGATGTTAAACTGGTTAACCATCTCAATTGCTCGGCTTAAATCGTGCAATCCTGATGGTGTGGGCTCCGTTATTGCAATAATATAATCTAAGCCAGAGACTGTGGCAATTACAGGACACCCTATTCCTGGAGGACCATCAATTAAGATAATATTTGCTTCACCAAACTCCTTTAGAGCTGTAGCGTGTTCCTTAACTTCTGAAACTAATAATCCGGATGTGGTACTGCCCAATTTAGTTTTGCCATAAATTAAAGGAAATCCAATATCAGCTTCATAAGCTATAATTTCTCCGCTTTTAACTGGATTAATTTCAAATGCATCTTCTGGGCATAAAACTTTACACGCTCCACACCCTTCACAAGCTAAATAGTTAATAATGGGAATGTTGTTGCTCTTGTCCCATTCTAAAGCACTAAATTCACAAAAATGGTCGTCGTAACATTGTTTACATTGTTTACATTTTTCCTCTAAGAATGTGGCTTTCTTTGTAGTGAAAGTGTCATAGGAAACTATGTTTTCCTTAGTTTTAGGTGGTAGTATTAGTGCTAAATTAGGAGCATCGACATCGCAGTCTAATACAATAATTTTATTATTAGGATCTTTATGAGCTATACTAGCTAGTGAAGCTACGAGCGAGGTTTTTCCTACACCCCCTTTTCCAGAAATAACGGCAATCTTTTTTCTATTCACTTTGAAAAGTCACCCCATTTCAGTAGATTCTCAAAAATTTCATTAAAGGATTTGTATCCCCCTCCATTCTTGTCAGAATTTCTGCTAATTTCCATTAAAGGAATACCTTGGCAATATGATCTCACAACATCTTCATCTAAGGGGATATCACCTAAAACATCTATATCTTTTTCTACCAATTCTAGTAAGAATTTATCTTTATATCCTAATAACGAAGACCTATTTACAATTACTCGATATTCTCCCTTTAATAAATTAATCAATTCTATAATTCTTAATAGGTCCAACTTTCCGAATCTCGTAGGTTCGGTAACCGGTATTACTAAATCCGCTTGACTAATTAGCTCTTCTACGTCACAATGGGCTCCAGGAGCCGTATCTAATATGACTATATCGTATTTGGATTGATCCGTTTTTAAAACTATTTCTAATTTTTCCATTAATGTTTTAACAATTACTGCTGAGCGCGCTTCCGACGGTTTTAACTCTCCTAAAAATAGATCTATATTAAAAGCAGAAGAAGTGTATATCCAACCAATAACTTTTAAATCAGCTTCTATAGCATTAGTAGGGCAAATCTTATAACACAATTTGCATCCAGAACAGACTGTAGATATAGGAATAGGAATTGAATCTTTAATGTGAAGTAATGCGTGTGTAGCACAATTCTCTGCACATAACCCACACTTGTTACATTTATCTTCTAATATTTTAGGCTGGAAATATAGAACTTCCGTTTTATTTTTAAGCTTTCCATTTAGTAATAAATATGTATTGGGATTCTCAACATCACCATCTATTAGAAGAACTTTATAACCCCGATTTTTAAACATAGTTGCCAAATTAACAGCAACCATCGTTTTCCCTGTGCCACCTTTGCCTCCAGTAACGCATATGATTTTAGGTTTTACCATTTTTTCTCTATCTTCACAAGATAGTTAATAGTAATACTTAATGTAGTTAAATTTATCTTCGAAGTTAGCGACCGCGGCCCATACCTTTGCCCATACCTTGATGAGCCCCAACATTTGCGGAAGTCATTAACTGTAACTTCTTACTTAAGCGCAAATCAATCAATTCTTTTACGGTTAACTCTCCTCGAGGGGTGTGATAAATTTTTATATTTAATGCGTTTAAAGAATTTGCTGCGTTAGGACCTAAAAAGTCTACAATAACCTCATTGGCTCCATTATTACCAATAATTTGAGTTGCTTGTATCCCTACTCCACCAGATTCACCTCTCGCATGATTTCCCACAGATTTCACTTCTGAAATTTGATTACTCTCAATTGTCACGAACGTAAATGTATCGCATCTACCAAATCTTTTATTCATAACTTCATTCAAACCTCCAGTTCCATAGGTTGGAATGGCAATTTTAATCATTTCGTAATTCACCTTTTAAAGTATGATCAAACTAAATATTGTTTGAATTTAAGTTTTATGAATAATTATTCTAAATAATCACGACATATAACAAATAACTTATAATCACTCTTTTTAGAACTAAGGAGGATTATCGCCTCGTTTTCTTAAAATTGCTATTTAATGTGTTTTAATTTCAAAAAAATGAGTAATTCATAGAAGTTCCACAAAGTAATACTGTTTACTTCAGATCTCTATCAATTATAAGATCCTCTGAAGGAGTCATTTTTATCTTTCCTTTTAAGTAAAGATCTAATAAATCTTTTACGAGTATTTTTCCAACAGGCGCGTGGAATGTTTCAATATTTAATGTATTAAGTGCCATGGAAGCATTTGGCCCTAATTTGCTAACAATTAGCTTTTCGGCGTCATTATTTTTAATAATTTTAGCTGCTAGAGTTCCCGAACTTCGGGTTTCATCAGCTGCAGAATTTTCGATTACTCTAACTTGCGTAATGACATTATTATCCACTGTAATAAAAGTAAAACTATCGCATCTTCCAAATTTGGCGTGGAATATTTCATTTAATCCTCCCTTTCTATGGCTTGGGATTGCTATTATTTCCATTTTAGTATAACCTCTCTAGTAAAATCTTAAAATTAATTTGATTTATCTTTTACTTTATATATGGTTATAGATTTGAATAATTTACTAAAAGTTTAAAAGATTATTATAGTTCCCACTTCAGATTCTTTATATTATCTGCTATAAATTTCTTCTATGCCAATTCCTTATATTATATTAAGGAAAATTTAAAGAATAAAGAATAATTATTCATATCGATTTTAATTAAAAAATTATACTTTGATAAAATTTATTTAAATATAAATGAAAGTATGTAAGAATTTTCAAAATATTAACGATAAATTAAAGGAGATATAATTATCTTTAAAATTAGTAGCATGTATTAAAAAAATTAATAGCAAATAACAATAGAAAATGTGAATAAATTATGGGAGAAGAAATACCTGATATAGATTTAAAAGAAACAGTGAACCAAGGCAAGAAACAGGCATTGGACCAGCAAGACGTAAATATTCGCAATAATATGGCCAAAATAAAACATAAGATTGTGGTCATATCAGGGAAGGGAGGCGTTGGTAAAACAACTATAGCAGTAAATCTAGCTATGAGTTTAGCAAGTGTAGGTTTACGCGTAGGAATATTAGATGTAGACATAACAGGGCCAAATGTAAATAAGATGTTAGGCATTGACCCTAATGCTAGACCTCGAGTTGACCCAGATGCAAAGAAGTTCTACCCCGTTGATGGCCCCTTAAACACGAAAGTGGTTAGTATGGCTTTTTTGATAGAAGATAGCGATACCCCAGTAATTTGGCGCGGTCCAATGAAAATGTCAGCCGTAAGACAATTTTTGGGTGATGCAGTATGGGGCGACCTTGATTACCTAATTTGTGATTTACCTCCTGGCACTTCTGACGAAACTCTTGATATACTGCAACTAATTCCGGACGAAAATGTAGTCGTTGTATCCACACCCCAAGAAGTTGCGCTTATGGACGCTCGAAAGACAATTGTAATGGCAAAAACAATGAAAAGACATGTCATGGGAATAATTGAAAATATGTCTGGTTTTAAATGCCCTCACTGTAGCGAATATATAGATCTTTACCCTCCTGGTGGCGCAGAAAAGGCTTCCAAAGATTTTAATATTAAATTTTTAGGAAAAATTCCTTTTGAGGTCGAAGTTAGTCAACAAGGAGATCAGGGTTTACCGTTTATTTTAAAATACCCTGAAAGCGAAAGTACTAAGGCATTCAAAGCAGCTGTAGCTAAAATAAGAGAAGAATTAGAAAAATAATTTTTTTAAACTTTTTATTAATTTTTTATTGGCAGTTATGACCTGAATGATCGCTTCCTGCACATATAGGCTCATTTAGGGATTGTAATTTACCTTGTAAAAATAGTTGGATATTTTCAGACAGAGTTCCTTTTACCCCTTTAAATAATCCAATTCCATAGTGAGTAAACCCTGCGTATGGTCGTCCACCTATTCCTCCTACAATCATATCCGTTACTCTTCTTTGTTTCATGTTGTTAACTGGTTCCATACAACTTGTATGTCCATTATTTTGTAAAGAAAACAACTTTTTCAAGTTTTTTTCTTCATCAATTTCGATTCCTACGAAATAGCGACAATGACCAAAATGATCTGATATTGAATCTGATAGTTCTGGTCCACTGGAAGGAATTCCGATAACTTTGTTCATATTATATCAGCTTTATTTATATTATATTTTAATTGAATGAATATTCATAAGAAATTAAAGTTATCGTTTATAAATTATCGAGTCTTTTTCTGTGAAGAAAAATTAACAGTATGTTATACCCGACAAAATAGTAATAGTCCTTAAATTCCTATGAAATTTGGGAGGATGTATCACTATAACATAAAATCTGATAAATAATAAAAGAATTTAAACAACTAATTATATAATTTTATTACTCATTTGGAGAATTTGAAAATCTTCATAATAACAAGTAAAGGTAATTTATAATTAGTATTGTTCAAAATTCAGATGTTTCAAAATTTTTAAAAGGGATTGTTATTTGTAAGGAAACTGGTAATTATTTATTAGATCTCATTTTAGATTCTGATATTAACCCTATATTGCTCTCATCGTTTGTAGGGGCGTTGTCCCTATTTGGATCGGAGAACATGGGAAAGATTGAAGAAATTACAATTAAAGGTCTATCCATTCAGATGGTCATTGTCAATAAATTCGACCTCGTTTTGATAGCGATAATGGATAAAGATTTCGTTAAGGAAGATATGAGGGAAGAAGCAGAAAAAGCACTTGACATGTTTTATCACCTATACCAAAACGAAATTGGTGATTGTACCGATGTTTCCCAATTTGAATCCTTTAAAAAAATCTTGTACGACCAAATTGTCGAATACTTCAAACGAATTAATGGTAAGAGCACTAAAGCAGAAATAAAAGACTTCGGATTTTTCACCGATGCTGTAGCACAAATGAGAAACTAATACCTTTTTTTCTCTTAATAAAACATTAAAAATTCTCAGTTTTTCTTTTAAAAATTATGTTTCCTTCTTTAACGGAAAACAATCTTTCCATTAATAAACATTTAGCTTTTAGTAAGTAATATGTTTCTTTATCTGGTATTTCCATACCGTATAAGCTTTCGAAATTCCTTTGACCTTTTGATAAAATTATACCATCCTTTAGAAAAAAGTGCTTCTTGAACTCATCTGAAGTTGTAGGAAGGTCAATACCCGGTGTGTTACTTGCTTCTATGACTTGAACTATCTCAGTTAAACCAACGAATTTTGCGTCAAGGGTATTATTAGTATGTAGTAGTAGTTTGAGTATTGTTAGTGGTAAAATTGCTAGAAACCCTTAAATAGTACTACTTCTAATAATATTTAACAATTCTTTCGAAAAATGTATACTATTAGTTCTAAGAGTGTGAAACCAGCATAAAATCGTTATTATTATGCAAGGCTTGTGGTCATTCCGAGTCTTTAAAAGATCGGGAGCTATACGAATGCCCCAAATGTAAATCGACAAAAATCGAATTAATACCATATTCGAAAACTAGGGGAATAAAATTATCTTCTTCTTCTTCTTTTATTATGATTATAATTGGAGTAATTGGAGTGGTATTATTACTTGCTGGATTTTTAATGGCTGGATCTGGAATGTTCGCCTTAGGAATATCTATGGTAATATTTGGTGTTTTAATTCTTACCACTCTTCTTGGAATAGCAACTAAGGGGCAATGTTGTTATGCCTGTTGTTCTGGTTGTTAGAAATTCCCAGAAAAAAAGTGATTAGATTAATGTTTTAAGCATAGTTTCTATCAATAATTTATCGAATACAATCTCCCCTGCATTATCTAATAAAATAAGTAAATGATTAGCACCAAGAAGTGATTGTTTAAATGTTTGGTAATCGTTTATTGCTAATTTGTCTGGCGTAAAGGTCTTAATATCGTTTATAACATCGATTTTATGGTGAGTACCTAAGTCTATTGTATTCCCTAAAGCTGCAACAACAATTGCTTGAAATAAAGGATCTTTAGCGTTATTAACTATTTTTTTAGCCTCATCGTAGAATTGTAAAGCTAATTGGTTTTGCTGTTCTTTAATTGAAGCGTAGGGGTCTTTAACGCCTAATGCTTCTGCAACAAGGGTGTATGCAGTTTTACCGATTATGGGAGATGCTTCTTTATCCATATCGAGATCCATCACATAATCCATAAACTTCCTCTGAGTATCCAGGACAATTTCTCGCGAGATATTTGGATTTAACAATCTAAAAGCCCTTAATACTTGATTAAAAAGACACCCTATACATTCTGGTTCTAATTTCAATTCTCTACATCTTTTTCGTTAATTGATTAGAAAAATTTTTGAATTATTTTGAATTATTTTAAATTCTTTTAAATTCTTTTAAAATCTTCTGATAATGCAGAAAAAAGAATTTTATAACAAAAGAAAATCTTAGAATATTATTATTAAAATCTAAATTAAAAAATATGTGAAATAATGTCAGAAACTAAACGAAAATTTGATGTAAAGCATACATTTCTTATAGGTTTAGCATTTTTTAGTTCTTCAATCGCTTGGGATATGTACGATAGTCAAGTAAGTCTTAGTCTTTATGGTTATTTAGCCGGACTAGGCCTTACTGGTCTTTTACTTGGCTTAGATAATTTAATAGGCGTTATAATTCAGCCACTAATGGGCAATGTTTCCGATAATACTCGGACAAAATTTGGAAGAAGGATACCTTACATATTAATAGGAATTCCATTAGGAGCTTTATTTTTTGCTCTGATTCCATTTGAAACTTCACTGATAAGTCTTCTTATATTCATGTTCCTTTTTATTCTTTCCATGTCTATGTGGCGATCTCAAGCAGTTGCTCTTATGCCCGATTTTGTGCATCCAGAAAACAGAAGTAAGGGAAATTCCATTATTAATGTAATGGGTGGTCTTGGATTAGTGGCATCAACTCTTATAAGTTATACAATTGTAGATTTTAGTTTGCAGTTGGCTTTTATAGTTGTATCTGCCATAATGCTCATATCTTTAGTTGTTCTGTTTTTTACTGTAAAAGAAAAAGACGCATATGCTTATCAGGCACTGTTGGAAGAAGAGATGGACGCTGGAGAAAAAATAAAAGCTAAGAAGGAGAGGGTTAGCTTAATTTCAAGTTTTAAAGACATCATTAAGGAAGAGGATAAAAGCACTTTATATGTTTTACTAGCAATATTTTTCGCAATGTCAGCGTATTACGGATTAATGGGATTATTTACGGTTTATGCCCAAAACACTCTTTCAATGACAAGAGGTGAAGCTGGTGGACTTAAACTTTATGCTGGATTAACATTTTTAATAGCTGCTTTTCCATTATCCCTTTTAGCCGAAAAATTTGGAAGGAAGTTATTCATAAAAATCGGAATAGTTATATTTATTATCGGGGCTATAGTTGGCTTTTCAGCTCCAACTAAAACAATGACTATCGTCGCTCTTATTCTATTAGGTGTGGGTTATGCTTGCATTGTTGTTAACACAATAGTTATTGTGTGGGCCATGGCACCTTCAGAGAAGAAAATTGGAACCTATACTGGAGTATACTATGCTTTTAGTTTTTTAGCAGCAATTATCGCTCCAGGTGTATTTGAAGGATTAGCCATCTTATTTACTTGGAACGCCTTCTTTTTAATTGGAGCTCTTATTTTAGTAATTGCTTTAGTATTTATGTTTTTAGTAAAAAGAGAATCGGCCGATCTTACGGAAGAACAAAAAATTGCGAAGAAAAAAGCAATCCAAGAATTATAAAAATCTTTTTTTATTTATTTATAAGATATATAATTTAGTTTCCATTCTTGAAGATAGGTAATCAAAAAAAAATAGAAGGTTATAATTCAATTTCAACATTAATTGATTTTATTTCCTCAGGAATACCTTTTGCAGCTTTTAAATACCCTAGGATCAAATTCTTCAGCATTTCTTCCATAAAATCGTTTAAAGGAACCTTTTCTTCGTTTACTTTTAAATTAACGTCTGACATGATTTCTAAGTGCTTATTAAATGATTTAAATTTTGAGTTTATTTTTTAAATATTTTCTTGAATTACTTTAAGGGAAAGGTTTTCTAAAGCATCTGAAATTTCTGGTGTTATGCTGTGCTCTATTTTGCAGCAGAGTTCGTCAAGTTCAAACGTATTATCTACACCTAAGATATCTTCAAAGAAATGCTTCAATTGGTTATAATTATTAAGTGTTGTTAAAGCGATTTTTTTGCCTTTCGCAGTTAGTCTTACTGATTTCCGCGGATACCACTGAATGTAATTATTTTCTTTTAGTTTATATAACATATTTGATACTGAAGCGGGTTTAACATTAATTAAATTAGAAATCTCTGAATTTGAGACCCACCCTCCCCTGTTTTTCCTAGATACCATATAAATTGCTTTAAGGTAATCTTCGTATGTATCTTTAACTTGCGACATCGCGCTCTGTATTAACTTTTTTGAAATTTTTTAGGCATGAAAATAAAAAAAAATGAAAAAAAAATTATTCTTTTTTCTCTAATTCTTCAATGCTTTTTGATATGTCTTCAAGAGCATTACCGATTCCTTTAAGCTCAGATTCTAAGTAGGTCTTTTCTTGTTTTAGCATTGTTAGTTTATCTACTGGTTCTAAAGGGACTCTTGGAATATAAACTGGGGCAGTAGCTACAAATGGCGGATAAATCGGCTCTCTATTACCCCAACCTCGCCCATATCCTCTTCCTCGTCCCGGACCCCACGCCATCCCTCGACCTCCACCTCGTCCATAACCAAACCCTGGACCGTAAGCATATCCTGGAGCGCCGAATCCCGCACAGTATCCTAAACCTCTTCCAGTTCTCGTCCCATAACCTCTAGGGCCAGTTCTATCTCCACTTGGCATTATTTTATTACCATCTCCTTATATTTGATATGTTTTTTATGAAAATTAGATTTTGAATAATCATTATTAATAATAACATTAATAATAATCGTTCATTTCATGCTATGAATAAAATATCAAATACAATATTTAAGTATTATGAATAATTATCCAAAATAATTACTTAAATAATATTCTAATTTATAAGATAATTAATAAGAAAAGAAGTGATTTAAAAGTTGAAAATAGCTATCTGTACAGAAATGGGAAGTGTTTCGCAACATTTTGGGCGGGCTCCAGAGTTTACGATTGTTTCAATTGAAAACAACAAAGTAGTTGAAAAAAAAGTGTTACCTAATCCTGGACACGAAGTGGGGAGTATACCAAAATTTATTAACGATCAAGGTGCAACCTGTATGATCGTTGGCGGAATAGGGCATAGAGCAATTGATTTTTTTAACCAATACGGAATCGAAGTTATTAGAGGTATTGTTGGAAAAGTTGACGGTGTTATTGCGAAGGTTTTAGATGGCACATTAGAAAGTGGCGAAAACATTTGTTCTCCTGGTGGAGGTAAAGGTTATGGTGCAGAAAAAATCCATACTGGCGCAGACGATAATAACGATCACAAACATCACCATCAGCATTAATCGAAATGAATAACCATTTGAACAATAAATTTTAATAGTAATTGAATTACAATCAAAAAAAGTGTTTCATTATAAATGCCTAAAGATAAATTTGATTTGTATGTAGAAAATCTTCAAAAAATCATACTTGAAGAAGAAATTAAAGAGTTTAACGAACGCATAGTAAAACTGTATCATGATCCAAAAAACTGGGGCAAACCCACTGACGATGAGATTACAGTCTCTAAAACCTACGAGGGTCCCTGTGGGGATACGATGTCTTTCTTTTTAAAAATAAAAAATAATATTATTGAGAAAGCCAATTTTATCACTGATGGGTGCGGAGCGTCAGTGGCGACAGGATGCCAAACCACTCTTCTTATCGAAAATAAATCTGTAGATGATGCTGAAAAACTAAAACCAGAAGACGTTGACGCTGCGTTAAATGGTCTACCAGACAATCACAAACATTGTACCGAATTAGCGATAGGAACTTTAAAAAGAGCGATAGAAGATTATAAAGTATTAGTAAATTTAAAATAATTAACAATTTCTAATCAATTAATTCTTGATCCTGCCTACAAAATCGTATTTTTTTTAAAAAGGGAAAATGAGATATGTATATGGACCTGTTCCTAGTAGACGATTAGGGCGGTCTTTAGGGATCGACCCTATTCCTTCAAACACGTGCAATTATCAGTGTATATATTGTCAGTTGGGAAAAACGACTAACCTAACAAATGAGAGAAAGGAATTTTATCCTAAAGAAGAGGTTTATAAAGAAATAGAAGAAAGCATCAATATCAATAAAGGAAAGTTTGATTACATAACGTTTGTAGGTAGCGGCGAACCTACATTATGCAAAAGTTTAGGAAAACTGATTTTAAAAGCAAAAGAATACTCAACCAAACCAATCTGCGTAATTACAAACGGGGCTTTATTATACTCTCCAGAAGTTAGAAAAGAGTTGATGAGTGCCGATGTCGTTTTGCGCACGAATAAGAACATTTTTCACAACGGAGGCAAAATTGTGGATTGATACTTATAGAAAATAACTTTTCCATTTTCATGTGGGTACGATTGAAGTTGTTGTAAATCTAAAATTTATTTTCTAATCTATCTATTATGTCGTTTTGAATCGGAATTCCTAAATCAACAAAGCTAGCGTTATAACCACCAACTTTTACGATTAAATCTGCGTAATTCTCGGGATGGATTTGTGCGTCTTTTAAAGTTTCAGTTGACACCACATTAGGTTGAATCTGCATACCACCATTATCAAAATAGGTTTTTAACAAGTGATAAAACTTTTCGACATTTTCTTGACTTTCTAAGTTTTGGGGGTGCAATCGTACATTAACAGCTATTCCATTTGTAGCATAGTCGTAATTTAATTTTGCGATTGAATTCAATATTGCGGTAATTCCGTTCTTTTCAACTTTATTCACGGGAGATAAACTATTTGATATGGGTCTTCCTGCTTTTCTCCCATCAGCTGTAGGTCGAGTTATAATGCCTTCCATTACGTGGATGCCCATTGAATAAGCTCCCGCATTATATTGCCCTCCCCTTAAAGGCCTATTCTTACTTACTTCTTGTGTAAACAAATCCCATAGTTCAATAGCAAAGGAATCAATCTCAGCACCATCGTTCCCCCACTTTTCGTAATTATTAATTAATTTTTGGCGGAACACTTCATTATCTTCAAAGTTTGAATTGAGAATATCAACAAGATCTGGTAAAGTCTTTGACTTTTCGTCGTAAACGATTTTTTTAATGTTATACATAGAATCAACTAAAGTAGCAAACCCATAAGCAGTAATCGAAGAATAATTATATTTTGCGCCCCCACACACGTAATCTTTCCCACTTTCCAAGCATCCATCAAGCGTAGCAGACACGATCGGGTGTTGAAAATAGTTCATAGCTTCTTTATCTCCTATTTCGGCAATCTTCACAGATTTTTCAATGTTAAATTTAAGCTGGCGTGTAAAAGCATCGTAAAATTGATCGTAAGTGGTAAACTCTTCTGGATTTCCAGTCTGTAAACCATCTATATTTTTTGAGAAATTACTATATCCATTATTTAAAGTTAATTCTAACACTCCTGGTAGATTTATGAACATCCTACCCGTTGCTGAAAAACTATTACCTTGACCGGTAGGCTCCACACATCCGATTATGACGTAATTCCGAGCATCTTCGGGAGAATAACCAGTATTTTGAAGAGCTGGAACGATAATTTCATCGTTGTAAAATGCTATTCCTGAAGTGTGTTTAAAAACTTTAATAGCGTTTTCAAAGAATTCTCTTGAAGTATTCCTATGAA
>Ga0209977_10000471_pt1 | contig 15787 bp, 16 predicted proteins | sample SumtaG_2_FD_183113 | JGI IMG/M metagenome (GOLD analysis project Ga0209977, IMG submission 183113) | Deep subsurface microbial communities from Indian Ocean to uncover new lineages of life (NeLLi) - Sumatra_00607 metaG (SPAdes) (version 2) | ecosystem: Environmental > Aquatic > Marine > Oceanic... | reverse complement strand
ACTATAATAGAAATAAGGAAAAATAAAAAAAAATCTAAATGATTTTTATTGCTATTTTAAATTATTGAGCCTTCTAAAGAATGTTTACAAGAACAATCTCTTTCAAAATCTATTTTAGGAATCGTTAATTCCAACATTTTTTTAAGATTACCAGAATTTTTCTCCATCGTCTCCAGAATTTCTTCTATACTCACTGCGAGCTTTTTTACAGGACCTCCACAATTTCCGCAATACTCTTGAATTTCAACAATACCACAATTTGGACATTCCCCTGCCCATACATCCATATCAGTAACCATCGCAATACAACAATAAAAAATTTCTTTTTCGGCTGCTAAAACTACTTCTGGATAGGTTGTCATTCCTATGATATCTCCGCCCCATTGTCTAAACATTTTAGACTCTGATCTAGTTGAAAAACGAGGTCCTTCAATGCACACATATGTGCCTCCGTTTTGAATTTCTAGACCTTCTATATTTTTTCCAGTTTTATAAAAAAGGTTATTAAGATAACTACAATAAGGATCTGCTTGACTAATATGGCATACTTGTCCGCCTTCATAAAAAGTATCAAATCTTTTTTTTGTTCTATCTATGTATTGATTGACTATTATAAATTTACGTTTATCATGCTCCTTTTTTAGAGAACCAACTGCTGATGGTGATATAATACATTTAACCCCCAATTCTTTTAAAGCCCAAATATTTGCTCTAGAATTTACTTTATGTGGGGGAATTGTATGGCCTGCTCCATGACGAGAAATAAAAGCAACTCTTTTTCCCTTAAACTCACCTATCTTAACAAAATCAGAAGTGTGTCCATAAGGTGTATAAATCTTTAGATCTTCGGCATTTTCTAGCTCCACATCTGAACCTGTTCCACCAATAATTCCAATCTCAGCTTTTCCTTCGAATTTCATATTTTTATCCTTTATTTTTCGGTATTTATAGTTATTTAAAATAAAAAACTTGATATTTTTGGATTGTTTTAACTATGTAAAAAGTTTTTTGATATTTTTAAATCTATATAGGTTTTGATTCATTGACGAAAATTTCGTTTTTAGGGGCATGTAGGGAAGTAGGGCGTTCAGCAGTTCTAATCGAGTCTAATAATGGAGCACAGTGCATTCTAGATTATGGTGTTAGATTCACCGAGGAGGATCGATTACCTTCCAACGGGGATATTAATAATCTTAAAGCAATTGCGTTGTCTCATTGCCATATAGATCACTCGGGAGGTTTACCGTTATTATTCAAAAATAATGACGTTCCCTTGTTTACTAATCCATTAACGCTAAGAATTTCAGAAATATTGTTAGAAGATATGATAAGAATCTCTAATTTTCCATACCCTTTCGGATATAGAGAACTAAAAAAAACCAGACAAAATGCGTTCTTTCTAAAGAATAAGGTACGTCAGAAGATTGATGAAGATTTTTACATTACATTTTTTAACGCGGGACACATCCCTGGAAGTGTGTCTATACTAGTTGAAGTAGATAACAAAAGAATTCTTTATACTGGTGACATCAACAATCAAGAAACTAATCTAGTTTCTTCAGCAAACTCTCATGAATTGCCTGAAATTGATGTGTTAATTACAGAATCCACATATTCTTTAAGAGAACACCCTTTAAGAGAAAACCTTGAAAAATCATTTATTGACGATACTCTAAATATAATTGAAAACGGTGGAAATGTTCTCGTTCCTGCTTTTGGTGTTGCTCGCTCGCAAGAAATCTTATTAATTTTAGAGAAATACAATTTTAAAAGCGATATATTCATTGATGGTTTAGCAAGAAAAATTTTAACTGAATACTCTCAATTTCCTGATTCATTTAAAGATTTCTCAAGGTATAAATCGGCCGTAAGAAAAGCTCAATTAGTCTCTAGAGAATGGAGAAAAAAACTTAAAAAAAGAGCTCGAGGTTTAATTATATCTCCATCAGGTATGTTAAAAGGAGGAGCTGCTATTGAATATATTCCTTCATTTTTAAGCGATCCAAGTTCTGCTGTTTTTCTGGTGGGATATCAAGTTGAAGGAACTCCTGGAAGAAAATTGATTGATGAGAGAATTTTCGAGTTTAAAGAAGATAAAAAAAGAAGATATCAATCGTATGATCTGTTAATTAAAGCAAAGTGTGAGATAAACTATTATGATTTTTCGAGCCATGCTGACAAAATTCATTTAAACAATTACATTAACAATTTGACATTTCGAGACGAGTCTAAGTTTATTTTTTGTGTACATGGAGATGAAAAATCAACTACTTCGTTCGCTCACGATTTATCAAAAAGAGATTTTAATTCAGTAGCACCTGAAACTGGAGAGAGCTATAAGATATAGAAAATTAAGCTTTTAACCATAATATTATTTAATTCCTAATTGTTTTTTAATTACCTTATTACAATTTTCTAAAAAGACTTCAATTTTGTCAATAGGTACTTTAGTACCTGCAGCTGGAGGATGTCCCCCTCCTAATACCTCCAGATTTGAAAGTCTCAAAGCTTCTCTAATTGTCTCTGAAAGATTTACACCCTTTTTTACAATACTTTCATGTGCTCTTCCAGATATTTTATAAACTTCTTCATCTTTTCTTTTTGCACACCCAAAAACAGGTTTTGATATATCAATATCTCCACTTCTGCTAAATATTAACATTGAAGCAATTGTGCCAATTATGTTCTCTGGGATCGTATCTTCTCCAAAAAAGAATTGAATGTAATCTTTATATTGAATTTTACTTTTATCTTGTATCCACATTATTGCTTTGGCTAAAGATTTCCTGTAAATAATTAGATGGTCTCGGGCTTTATTGTAAGCCATTCTTCTATCCCCCATTGCAATAGCAATTCCTAACGACCCATTATTACTCCTTCCACATGAATTTAAGAGAGATGAAAATTCTTTTATATCGTGTAATTCAGATCCAACTATTTCATTTTTTAATATGTACCTTTTAATTATGAGTTTATTTATTATCTCTGAGGGTTCAATGTCGAGTTTAAGAGAGGTATATTCAATAATTGCTGAAGAAACTTTCTGTTTCTCGTCTTGATTTAGATCGTTTAATGTTCTTATACCCCCATCTGAATTTTCCATTAATATTCCTAAAGATTGCAAAAACTTTAGCATCTTACTCGAATTGTCACTTAATCCCGGCAAGTTAATATCACTTGAATACGAAATAGCTTCATTTAAAGGTTTAATCGGAGAAAAGTTAAGATCGTTTGTTACTTCGACTAAATCTTTTGTAATAGCGTGTTCTAAAATTGTAGGATTTAGGCCTGTAAAAGAATTATTAGGACCTCGACTTTGAGTATCACCTGTAGCTCCTACTAGCGCAATAGGAGATAAATCGATATTTTTCTCGTTTAATATTTTTGCAAAAAAATAACAAAGTCCCGCACCTGATATTTCACTACTACCATCCACATCGTAAAAATACGGATTAATATGCCAAGGTCTTGAATTTATGTAAATTTCTTTAATTTTCTCGTCATTTTTATTTGATATATTTTGTGGTAGATGGTGATCTAAAATAATAAAAGGGCTATTCCCATTTTTATTATTTAATTTTTGAATAAGTTCTAAATATTGCCCGCTTCCAAAATCAGAAAATATCAAAAAACTCTTAGTATCTTGAGTTTCACTTACTATTTTAACGATTTCCTCTCTTTCTAACTGTCTTAAAACAGAAATCTGAAAAGGTATGTTCTCTCGATACAAAGATTTCCCAAGAATTGCTCCAGATGATAAACCATCTGCATCTAGATGAGTATAAATATGAACGGAGGTTCTTAATTCTTGTAAACGATCTAAAAACCATATTTTTGTCTCAGCTAAATCAGAATTTAGTAGTTTAAGGCTTCTATTTATGTTATCCATTTTTTTTTTAATAATTTTAATATAAACTTAATATAATTAATTTAAATTTAAATTAAAATAAGAATTTAATATTAAATACTCAATTAAAAAAAAAAATGCGTGAAAGATATGACTCACCACATTAAAATTAACGAATTAACTTTAAAACTTGTTCAAACTATAATAGAAAGGAAAGAATATTATAAAACTGAAATATTAAAATACGATAATGGAGCTACAGTCTTAGATATGACAAAAGCTTCATGGAACGGTGGAAAATTAGTAGGAGAAATTTGTATGGGGGGATTAGGAACAATTAATTTTGCTTCTTATAACTTAGATGGTCATTACTTACCAAGCGTTAATGTTTATACTTCCCATCCCCTAATATCTTGCATGGCATCTCAACTAGCTGGATGGAACGTAAAATTAAAGAAAGAAGTTGAAAAAGATGGCGTAATGAAAAAAAAGAAGGTTTTTGAATCTTTAGGATCGGGACCCGCTAGAGCTAAAAGTAAAGTTGAAAAATTATTTGACGAACTTAACTATAATGATGATTCTGATTGTGCTATTATAGTTTTTGAGACTGCGAAATTACCTAACGAGGAAGTAATGGCAATAGTAGCCAAAAAATGTGGAGTCGCACCAAACAAAACATATGCCGTCTGCGCTCCCACCGCATGTTTAACCGGGTCTATTCAAGTAGCAGCACGAATAGTAGAAACAGGTATTCACAAGTTACATGAAATAAAATTTCCGCTTGATGTAATCAAAGATGGGTTTGGAACTGCCACTGTTGCTCCTATTGCTAAGGATGATTTAGAAGCAATGGGTCGAACAAATGACTCAATTAGTGCTGCGGGTATGACATATTATACTATCGATGTAGAAAAAGAAAAACAAGATGACTTGTTTGAACTCTTGGAAAAAGCTCCCGCTAATACTTCATCTAGTTATGGTAAGCCTTTTATTGAAACATTTAAAGCCGCTAACTATGATTTTTATGCAATCGATCCAGGGTTATTTGCTCCAGCAATTTATACGGTAACAAATGTAAGAACAGGAAAGAGTATTACTGTTGGTGAAATTAACCACTCTTTACTAAAACAATCCTATAAGTTAAATTAAAAGTTATTATATCAATAACTCTTACTAATTCTTTTATTATTTTTTAAAGGTGATACTTAATTTTAAAAAGTAGTTAATTCATCTTGATATTTTAGTATTTCTGCATCAGGAATATCTTTATCAACCTTGATTTGTTTATGAAAACCTAAGTAAGCACAAGCAATTTTTGCTGCAGCAGCAATTTCCGCTTTTTTTAAAGTTAGCGAATATTCATCAATTGAATGTAATGAGCCACTATTTATTGTTTCGTCGTATTCCACATTGTTATAATTTGTTTTATCTTGTAATTGTATGGATCTTTCAGATTTCATCTTAAACAATAAAGAACCCATCTTATCAGCTATGTTAAAGGGTAATTTGTTTTTATCTATCAGTCTGATAATATTGTTAATGTCAAAATAATTTAAAGTGTCATACTTAACCCTTAAAAAACTTTTGAGGTTGTCAGAATCAGCTTGACACTCAATCTCAGTCCAATCGTGAATTGCTAATCTTCTTCTAAAAAAGATTAATTCCCAATCAATTCCTAATTCTTTCATAAACCCAAGTAATTTATCATCATTGGGTATTTTTGATTCTATTATGATGAATAATTGCAAGCCATAGTATTTATGCTCTTGTTGGAGAAAATATCCTCGCTGTTGCATTGAAGCAAGTATCACAATTTTAACTGAATAAATATTATCAGAAACATCTCTTTTGTCGCACTTTAAATAAATGACATTTCCTTCTTCGCTCACATATTCACTATTTAGAAAACCTAAGATACTATCTTTATTTTCTTTAATGAAATCTCTCAAACCGCTTAAAGTTGGTTTTACGTCATATTTAATTAAGTCTTTCTCTCTGATCGTAACATAATCAGTATTGCTTCCACCAACCGCAAGTTTAATGGAACGCAATTTCAGCTCTTTTTCCGCTCCAAATGTGTTTTTAAAAGCGTCTATTAATGGGAAAATTTCTTCTTCTAAAATATTTAAATGTGCCATTGAACTTTCAAAAGGTTGAGGTTTTTCTAAAAATTTATTTAATACTGGTGCTTCTGAAGAATCTACTTCAATTTCATAGTCTTTAGCTAAATTCTTACGAATTACACAGACTGATCTCCTTTTTTCATTATACATAGAAAGAGATGTAGAATTGTCTATAACCGCGCGAAATTCTTCAGTAAATCTATCCTCAGAACCTTTAGATTTAAGCTTTCTTCTTCCCATAAACTTAGCCAGAATTCTATATTAATTTAAATTTTTCTCTGTTAAAATAAAAAAATAACAATCTTATAATTTTATGTCTTTTAGTTTATATTTCTTATTTATTATATATTTCAGATCAACTTATTAAAAGTAAAATAGATACATAATTTATCGTTTCCTTACGTTGTAATTCGAAATTAAATTAGAGAAAAAGGTCTAAAATTAAGTATCAAAACAATTTATATTGAAAAATATTTTAAAATTATTCTAATTCTGTTTCTAGGTAATAACTATCGGCCTTTTTGTAATACACTATCGTAGAGCCAAAATTATTTCGTACAGTATATTTATCTCCCTCAATATCTACTAATTCAATTGAATAAGACAACCTTCTATTCTTTAAAATTTCCTCAACAATTTTTTTTTCTTCAACAGGGTCCATATTATTGATATATCATGTATTTAAAAAAAATTTTATGATTTTTTGAATATCCACTTTAAATTTATAAAACTTTTATTCTGAGGCTTTCCCTGTCACCTTCTTAATATCCAACCTAATAATACATGTGTCGACATAAGATTCTTCGTTTTTTAGAAGCCTCTTTTTCACTTTACTTGGGTTTTCTTCTAAATGATTTAATAACACGTCAAAACCATGTTTTTTCTCTTCCAAATCTTTTGTAAATACTATTTTCCCCCAAAATACAATAGAACGATATTTATGTGAACAAGCACTCATAACATAGCCTAAATCTTCGATAATTGTACCGCATACATTAGGATTCTCCTTTAGAATATCAAGCTTTAAACCCATATTTGCACTGTGAATGTATAAAGAATTTTGCTCCTCGTCAAAGCCATAGCTTAAAGTAGTAATATAAGGTTCGTTCATTCTACACATAGAAATTGTTACATAATTACCTTGCTTCATAATTTGAGCTATTTTGTTTTTGTCTGTTATCTCTCTTTCTTTTTTTCGCATATGATAATTTAGCATAATTTTTACACCTAAATATTTAAGGTATATATCAAAAATAACTCTGACTAAAAACGCGTAATAATTGTAATTCCTCTGGATATTACTTCGATATTTAAAAAAATAAATTCAATTTTAAATTATTTCAAATAAAATTAACGGTTTTAACGATTTTATTAAGAAACCGTGAAAATTTTAATAAAAGAAACAGTTTAAAAACCTAGATATATGTTTATATATATATAATACTATTAATAATATCTATTTGGGGACTCTGATTATGGCTAAACAATCTCTTGATATTGGTTTTTTTAGCACTATGTATAGCCAAATCAACGGAACTGCTCATGCTGTTAGATTTCTTTCAGAAGCAATCGCAAATCTTGGTCATGATGTCCATGTATTTGCACCTCGAATTCAGAATGGCTATAAAATACCGAAGACATTGCACCTACACGAAATTGGAGGTGCAATTATTGGACGTAACACGGGATTTGTTTTAAGTGCTCCTATACATAAAATCTTTTTTTGCCAGCATGATTATTTGGATATTGCCCATATCCATACACACGCTGTGGTAGGGTCTATGGGCATAAATTGGGCTAAGTATTTAGGAATACCCATGATAGGCACTCACAATAGCCCTATGCAATATTATACCGCTCAATATGTCCCTATAATTGGTAAACTATTGACTAAAGGAGATCTAATTTGGAGATACGAACGTCACATTGTCGATAAGTATGATTTTGTGCATGTTGCCACTAAATCCAAAAAAGATTTATTAAGAAATTACCGGTTTAAAGAACCGATTGTGTGTATGACTAACGGCATTCGAGATTTGTATTATACAGATTTAAAAGAAAATGGAATTCGCGAAAAATACGGTTTAGAAGGGAAAAAGATTCTTCTCTATGCTTCTCGATTATCTCCAGAAAAACACCCAATAGAGATTATTAAAACATTCAAAAGAGTACATGACGAAGTTCCTGATGCACATTTGCTATTGGTTGGTAGTGCTGGTCCGTCAAAAGATCAAGTAAAACGAATAATAAAAAAGAAACAATATAGAGATTTTGTGTCTTATGCTGGTAGAGTTCCTTTTCCAGACTTATTAAAATTATATAATGCCGCAGACTTAACATGTTTATGGTCTTGGATTGAAGCTGAAGGGCTTGTATTACTTGAAGCTATGGCTCAAGGAACACCTAATGTCGGAGCAAATGCGTGTGGTATTAGCAATATTATTCGCCACGGTAAAACGGGTTATTTAGCCAACAATCTTGATCAATTCAAAGATTACGTTGTAAAGCTATTAAAAGACGACGATTTAAGAGCTGAATTTGGTAAAAATGCTCAAGAAATTGCTCAAAACTATAGAGTAAGCGAAATAGCGAAAACATGGATAAAATTATACAAATTCACAATTGACCAACTCTACCCATTGCGATATAATAGAGAAGATAGAAAAGCAAGAGTTGAGTTAGTTAAAGAATTTATAGAGCCCTTGCCAAATGTGACATTCTAAAAGTTATTTAATACTCTAATTTCTTCTAATTTTAGTTTACATTTCTCACATAAATGAAATGATTTTCTATCAATTTCTTTAATATTTGCAGAAAAACGCATAACACAATAATCGCCAAGACAATGTTCAGGACCTAAAATTAAATGCCCGAGTTCATGGATCGTTTCTTTGATTATCCTACTATCAAATTTTTCTTTTTTAAGGAAATCTGATAAATTATAAACCGAAACTATAGCGCACCTATGTTTAATATGAGCCTCACCAAAAAGAAATAATATATTTTCATCACTACTAGAATAAATTGGCAGATTCGTCAATCCTATGCCTAGAGCTAAATTCTTTTCCTTTATTTGATTCTTGATAATCGAGTAAAATTTATTAGTTGGTTGAAGAAATACTCTCTTTGAAGTATCGTCTAATAAGTTAAATTCCTCCTTAATGTTCAAATCAATTAAAGAAGGGTCTAGCTTCTTCTCGCCCATAAAAACTATATCAAAAAAAAAAGAATCGAATACTTGAACTAAATAGAATTTTATTTTCTTTAAAATAGTTGGTGAAATATTACCAATAAACAAGATTCCCAAGTAACAAGGATATATACTTTTTCTATCAGCTTGCTTAGTTAATTGTAAGGGTAATGCTTGTTTAATTAAAAAATTCTGTTTATTTCGATAATTTGACATAGTAGAATTACTTTGCCATGCGGTTATGCTATATTATAATTCATTATTATTATATATTTAAGTTATTATTAATTTTATAATTTTAAATAATAAATTTAAAAATTTTATTTAATTCCCCTATGTCGACTAACCCTAAAGCTTTAGATGCTCCAAATAATGGTCAAGAAGATTCACATTCAAATTTGGAAAGTATTGAATACGAAAAAGAAGTTATAGAAAAGGATTTTGTGCCCCATTTCCTCCCTACTTTTAGAATTAGATCTATTTTATACCCATTACCTATTATTACAGCTATATTTATTACGGGAATATTGGGCTATCTCACATATTTTGTCGCCGATGTTCATGTTGATGCAAGTTACTTCCCCGAAGACGAATTTGGAGCTTTAGGAGTCGTATTAAACGGAGTTATTTTCGTAGTGATCATTGCAGTATCGACATATACAATAGTATTTTTAATGCGAAGATTCGGTGGGGGTGTTTTAAAGTATATTTTAGGAGGGAGTATTGGTTTTTCTAGTTTCTTCATAACATTAACATTTCTACAAGTTATCAATTTCCTAATTTTTATTCAATTTCCTGAAACAGAAGTGTTAATCACGCTTTATTTTCTATTTATGAACATTTTTATCCCGATTTTTACAGCAATTGCAGTGTTTCTACTAATATACTATTATTTTTCTTCAAAATCAATCAAAACTAAAAATTTTATTGTGTTATACATTAGTTTACTAATTAGCGCTTACATTAGTATTACGTTCCCTTTTTGGAGCACTTTATCTATGCTAATTGGAATATCTTTGTGGGATATCTTTGCTGTCCTCTATAGGCGTGGCCCTCTTAAAGAAATGATCGAAATTGTGTCCAATAATGACGAAGAGAGCGATCTTAGCAAGAAAGAAGCTGAAGAAAAAATCAAAAGTGGTGAAGGAGTATACGACACTTCTAATTTGGAGATAGGAAATGGAGATTTGGCTTTTTATAGTCTACTTACTACGTCAGTCCTTATTTTCACTAGTAATCTTCTAATTGTTATTTTGATTACAATTGTAATCCTAATTGGAACAGGAATAACTATAGTGGGATTAAAACGAAATAAAGTTTTACCCGGACTTCCAATTTCGATATTCTTGGGAATAGGCACTTTTGCAATATATCAATTGATTGTAACTTTTTTTATATGATTTTTGATTTTTTATAATAAGCATTTATTTTTCATAATAGTTTTGTTAGTAAAAGTTCTTGTAGTTGAATATTAAATGGTAGATATAAGTCGTATTAAAACATTTGTCGTTGTTGGGGCGGGGACAATGGGTAGAGAAATAGCGCAAGTTGCTTTAATGTCAAATTTGTTTGATAAGGTTATTCTAAATGATATTAATGAAAATGTTCTAAGCAAAGCGAAGAAATACATAACAGCAGGTCTTGAAAAAATTGAATCTAAAGGAAAATTAGGTCATGGCTTAACAGCAAATTCATTAATTAACAATCTCTCTACTTCGAAAAATCTAATAACTTCAATCAAAGAAGCCGATTTTATTGTAGAAGCTATACCAGAAGTAATGGAATTAAAGCAAGGTTTATTTAAGGAACTGGGGGAATATGCACCAGAACATGCTGTAATAGCAACAAATACCTCAACGATGAGTATTTCTAAAATAGCCGAAGCGTCAAACAGACCTGAACAAGTAATTGGTATGCATTTTTTTACTCCAATTCCTTTACTTAGGTTAATTGAATTAATAAAAGGGGAAAAAACATCACAAGAAGCATTTGACATAGGGGTAGCAATTGGTCAAAAGCTGCCAGCACTCAAAGGCAAAAGGTATATTGCAAAAATAGAAAAAGAAAGTCCCGGATTTATTGTCAATCGCTTAACTATTACAACTAACCTCTTATTTAATTGGATTTTAGATATGGCTACTGATAAAGGAATTCCCTACGAAAAGATCGACAACGATTTTGTACCTCCGCCTGAATTGGGCCCTTTAGCTAAATGGGATTTTTTTGGTTTAGATGTTATTTGCGATGTAATGAATTATTTTGTCAAAGAAATATCGCCTGAATTTGCTCCCGGTAAAAAGCTAACAAACCTTCTCAAAGAAGGTAACCTGGGAAGGAAAACGGGAAAAGGTATCTACGAGTGGTTTGAAGGAAAACCTAATCGTAAAACTAATGAGAAAGCAGGAATATTCAGCCCTGAGCAATATTACGCAATTCAATTAAACGAGGGTTGTCGGTTATTAGAGGAAAAAATTGTTTCCGGATATAAAATGATTGATGATACGATGTTAGCGGGTATGGACATGCCTGGGCCATTTGGAGCCGGTAAAAATAATTACGAAAAATGGTCACTGATGCTGGAGGAACTCGTTGAAACAACCAAAATAAACTACTTTAAACCTTGTGAAATGATGAAATCAGGCGCTTTTCTTAAACTAAAAAAATAATTTATATATTAATACTTAAGTTTGCGTTAGAAGCGATAATAAAACTAAAGTATGAGTATTAAATATTCTAAAACTTTATTTAAAGTAAATAAAAGTTAGTTTGAATATAATATTTTGAGCGAGAAAAATACAACCCCTAAAACGGGCTTCGAAAAAATTGTTGATTTTTTTAACATAAATCTTGAAATAAATCGCCCCATAGCTATAGCAGAAGTCGTCGAAAGAACTGGCTTTTCGTGGAGTTTTGTGAAAAAAACATTATCTCGAATAAAAGAGGATTACGACGGATTTTATTTCGAAAAGTCAGGCAGTACTTGGATTATTTGGAAAGATAGAAATCATATTATTAGGAAGTTAGATGAAACGTGTTCTCGTTTTTTAGATGAAAATAATGAAAAATGTTGAGGATTCCTTTTTCTCATAGGCTTCTAAAAGCTAATCTACAATACTGCTGAGTGATTTTGGTGAGTTTGCCGAAAAATACATCTGGATAGATGCAACATTGAGCTCGTTTAGAGCTGCAGCATTTTTACAAGACACTACTAAGATTACTTTCTTATTAAGCGGTTGTATTAAGATTACTCCATTAGTACAATCAACCAAAATACGTTTTAGATCGCTATCCATTGTTTCACTAACAAGTTCTTTACCTATATATTTAAGAGCAGTACACATTCCAGATACAAGAGTTTGATCGGTACTCCCCGTATTAGAAGAAGCGAGAGCGATCGGTAATCCTTCATTACTCACAACGAGGAGGCCCATTATATCATCATTCTCACTACACAAATATTCTAGATATTCCGCAAGATCAGAATTCATTCATATTACCTTGGTTTTCGCTTAGAAAGATTTAAGCAGAGTATATTAAGAAACTTAGATATTTATGTCTTTGTGTTGATACTAATTTTTAAAAATGAAGAAATATATCTTCAGATTTTGAAGTTCAATAGATAATTTAATTCCGTTCTACATAAAACATAGCAGAAGATGACGTATTATCCTTGAACCCTCATTACATGGAGAGTGTGAAATTTCGTTTAAGATTTATATGCCATGATTTATTTTACTACTCAACAATAAATGATTGATTAATAGTATTTTAAAGTGAATTTATAACATGAAGGTTGAAAAATCGAGTCAAGATCTTGAAAATGAAGTTATTTTTAGCGGATTATGCATTCACTGCGGAAGTTGTAATGCATTCTGCCCACACATGGATTTTAATAAAGATACTGGATTAGCTTATGTCGTCGATGAATGTGCTGAGACAGTGGGTCTATGTTATAATGCATGTCCACGCAGTTTTCTTCCCATTTCCGAAATCGAGCAAAAATTATTCGGCCAAACGCGCGTCGATTTAGGAGTAGGCGTGTATAAAGATATTATCCAAGTAAAATCTAAAAATAAAGACGATATTCTGTATAATCTAGTCTTAGCCGCTTTTGAAGCTGGAGTAACCAAGCATTTTGTATTGAGTAAACCTCAAGAGAAAAAACTTGGTGCTGCATTTCCCGTGGTAGTCGATAATGCTAAAGATGCAAAACAATACATACCTGATAATCCTAATAAAAATGGAGGGCCTTTAATCACTGGAATTGGTCAAGCATATTTAGATAGGAAACGAGATATTGGGATCATAGCTAATCCCTGTCATCTTCAAGGACTCGCTAAGATCCTTACGAGCGATTTCAACACAGGAGCAGAGCGAACCTCATTAAAAGTAGCCTTTGCTTGTTCATCTGGAGGAATGAGTGGATGCAAATATTGTACTGATTACACAGGAGAGTTTTCCGACATATCTTATAGTCCGTGGGGCGCACCTAAAGGCTCTGGGGAGGCTTTCCTAATCATCCGGACAGATGTGGGTCAAAAAGTCATTGACAACGCAGTTAAAGAGAAGTTAATCGAAATTACGTCGAAAGAGCCTGATCTTAGTGAGATGAAAAAATTTTTAAACAAGAAGAGAAAGAAAAACTTCTTAAATTTGCTTGGCAGAGATTTAATAACTGCTAAGTACCTTAAACTTAATATTGACGAGTTTAAGGATCTTATTACATGAATTAAATTTTTAAACTAAATCTCTTTTTTTTAACATTGCTTCTGTGAGTATTTCAAATACATTTTTATTGTTTTCCCCTGATTTTGAGCTTGTTTCGATAAAGTAAGGGATGTTATGTTCCTTTTGAAACTTTTCGGCGTCCGTTCGTTCAACAGTCCGTCTATATGAAGCGAGATCTGCTTTTCCACCTACAAGTAGAAATATAGTTTCAGTGTTAGTATTCTCTTTTACAATATTATACCAATCTTGGAGGTTTTGAAAACTCGTATACCTTGTTATGTCGTAACATAGCAAACAACCTTGAGCACCTCTTGCGTAGTTCGGTAAAAAGAATCGGAATCTTTTTTCGCCAGCAAAATCCCATATTTGAAGCTTAATATCAATATCACCAATAGTTGTGCTCCACGTAAGCAAATCTGTTCCTATCGTAATTTTCATTGGCACAAAGTGTCCAGTAATCAATCGTTGTATCATTGTGCTCTTACCAACGCCACCGTCTCCTACAACAAGAATTTTGAAGATATATTGATGTTTTTGTTTCGTTTGTTGCGACATATCCAAGCAATTATTTGAATTTTATAATTATAATAAATTCTATTTTAATAAACTTTTTTTCAATAATTTATTCATTATTTAAATCACGGTAAAACTTCCTATTAATTTTTCCAAAATTCTGAATTATGAGTTTTCGGCTTTCTTCAGGCAATTTTTTAAAAGACTTGATAAAATAAGCTGGTGTAATGTTGTTTAAATCCTTATAGATAACGAAAAGCAATACACTAGCTACTATAGGAGAAATCCAAATGAAAATAAACGACAGAATTGAAATTTTTAATGGTAATGAATTTTCGATTCCTGTACCTGGTAAATAATACGAAAATCCAGATATTATGTTATTATCAATAAGTAATACAAAACTAACATTTACCACATTTAAAAGTAGAAAGGTAAGCAAATTTACGATGGTTATCAACTTAAATTGCCTTATATTTAGATAAGATATTGTCTTATCTGTATTATTTTTCTTTAATCTGATCGCTATTTTTGCATATTTCCAGATGTCGATTAGAATCCAATAAAACCCAAATGTGTAGAAAAATGTAAAGGCTATGTTAAAAAACAAGTCGTAAGTTTCAATAAGCTGAGGATGATAATAAGATTCTGCTCCAATCCAAAATAGTAAAATTAACTGGAGTAATGCTGTGAAATTTAATCTATTTGCGTGTTTTTTTTCTAATCCCATAGGGGTATATGTAATTTGGCTGTTGTCTAAAAGTATTCTAAATCTATTCGTATTAATAATTCTAAAAAATAGAGAAAAGCCAAATGTAATAATGGGAAATAAAAATAAGAAAATATTATTCCAAGATTGAGTAAGAATAAATAGATACAAAATAGCAAAAATAAATGCATCTCTAAGTAGGGTTTTAGTAAGAACTTCTCTTACTTTTAAAAAATCTTCTTTAGAATTATTTTCGCTCATCATTTTATAAAATTAAGCATTAATAAATAAACTTATATGGTCTTTACAAATATTAACTCTAAAATTATCTTAGTTCTATAAGAAAAACCACGATTTCTGTTATGAATTATTCAAACTTCTTCCCATATGAGCAATTTAGGCAAGAACAAGAGAGCATCATTATTCAAATTGAGAAAGCCTCAGCAAATAAAAAGAATTCTTTACTATCGGCTCCAAATGGCACGGGTAAGACAATTATTGCTTTAAGTGCGTTGTTACCTTTAGCTTTAAAAAATAATTTAAAGATAATATATTTATGCCGAACTCATTCTCAGAATACAAGAATAATTAAAGAACTCACGAAAATTTCGAAATTTTTAATAAAAAACAATCTTAATATCAAGGTAAACGGCCTTTCCATTAGGGGAAGGAACGAG
>Ga0209977_10000470_pt1 | contig 15817 bp, 18 predicted proteins | sample SumtaG_2_FD_183113 | JGI IMG/M metagenome (GOLD analysis project Ga0209977, IMG submission 183113) | Deep subsurface microbial communities from Indian Ocean to uncover new lineages of life (NeLLi) - Sumatra_00607 metaG (SPAdes) (version 2) | ecosystem: Environmental > Aquatic > Marine > Oceanic... | reverse complement strand
AGCGAAATTGTGGGTCGAAGTAAACGCATAGATAAAAGCCGAACTTAAAAGCTCCCTTCGTAAATTCTCGCATGGCTTTCGGCGTAACTCCCTCCTTAAAGCTATTGTTAAGGTGATACAAGCTGCGGATAAGGATGTCGTCGTAATCAAATTGGAGAGCAGATATTTCCGGTAATTCGTCGCGAACGTTTCGACCATAGAGAAGAGCTGAATTTTCTGGAAGCTTTAGTTCGAGCAAACTCCACTCGTAGTTAGCAAAAGATTCTTTTTGAAATAGGTCTCGATCTTTAATTCCTTTTAGGCTATTAAATCCTATCCAGATTTCTCTGTCCCCTACTTGCTTTTTTTCGTACCTCACTTCGGTCCAGTGTTGCTTTGGGACATTCTCTAAAGAGTCTACGATTACGACCAAATCTACGTCGTTCTTTATCCAGTTAGGGGGGAGGTTATCGTCGAAATAGCTTCCAATACCGAACACGCTGACGATGTGGTCCGAAAATCGCGATTCGAGATCTTCTAAGACTTCTTTGATCAAGGGATCGCGTATAAATTTTTGACTCAAAACGAGAATATAAGTTTTAATTGCTTTTTTAATCTTAACAATTTTATCTAAATTCGTTCATAGGAAAATATTTTCTAGCTCGTCTAATTTTTTTAACATCCATAGCTTGAACTCTCGAAAATTTCCTATTGGTGGTATCGAATCCGATCCTACCTGTACAACTAGCTTAACTTTTTTAACGGGGGAGGAAACCGTTTTAGGTCCCTTTTCTTTTCGCGTAATTTGGGCTGGAGTTAAGCGGGAAGAATTCACCATCACAGGTTCGCTTTCCCGCTCTGCGTCAAATTCTGGGAGAGAGTAAGGCAAATCGAGTTTGTTTAAGGTCATCTGGAACTCCATATGGTCGCCTTCTGTCAAAGAGAAATCGGCGGTCGCTGCTCGAATCCACTTTGACACGAATTCTTGGGGGATCCCTTTTTCCCAATGATGGTTTCTTAGGTAATTGTACAATTTCTGGGGGTAGAAGAGTTGTGGTACTTCTAAATTGGCGGGATTTACCTTCTGGAACCGATAATCGTGAATTAATTGGATAAATTTCTGCCCGATCTTTCGGTTAACTTTCATTATAACCTCGTACTCGGTAGAATAGTCTTTTTCTTTTTCTGGCTCGGAGTTTGCATCTCTTCTCGGAAGTTGTTTCGGTCTATCGAAGCTTGGAATCTCGATATCGTAATATAATCGTGTAAAGTTTAATATCTTGTCCCAATAGATTTGGTCGTAGTCCCGAAGGAGGTTTGGGAGGTTATCGGTATTATTACTTTCGTTAAGCTGGAGAAATATCTTAGTTGCTATGCTCTTTATTCTTATCATTTCGTCTAATAATAACTGCTGGTCGGGATATGAGCGAATTAAGTGCTTTTCGAAAGATAAGTCTTGTTTCTCGGGCTCGTAATTTACGAAAGTTTTGCTTTTTTTGTTGTAAAAAACGAATCTATTGCCGTTGGCCAAACTTTCAACGATTTCACGAGTATTTACTACGCAGCGCACTTTAGGGGAGTTGATTAATTTCTCGATTTCTTCGGTCTCTGGGTTTAAGACGAAGTAAAATGTCGGCTGTTGCGAATAACTACTGGCTTCGAACTCGATTATGTCGTTTAAGTTGTGTATAGCCGTGGAATCGATGTCAACTACGTCGTACCCGACCGCAAAAACCTGGAGAGAACGAAGGTGTTTCAAATCGACGTAGGGAAAAATCACCAGATTCTTTTGCTGGAAAAATAATATGTTCAAAAATTGTGGAGTTATAAAATCGTAATCAGTGTCCATTTGTAAAAAACTCACCTGCTACAAAACTTTTTTTTAACCTTATCTTCTTCAATTCTTTTATTATCATACCATTTTACCACAATTCTACGATAACTTTATTACTATTTTACCAGATCATTGTTAAAAACTTACTACTATCTTAAGACTATTTTCTTTAATTCTATGATTACCCTCTAAAAAAATCGAAAATTACTTGGATCATCAAGTCTTCGAAGCACTGTCTAACGCTCTCTCCTTCTAACGCTACGGTTGGGTAAACTACCAGCGATCCGTCCTCGTACGCCTCGGACTGAGGTAAACCGAGTCCTTTCTTAAAGTCTTCTATGGATATTGGGTTTTCTAAATCTCTTTTGTTGAGCTGTATAACGTATGGTATTTGCTGATCTCGCGTGAAGCTCGTCAGCTCTCGGAAACTACGTTTGTTTTGCTCCATCTTATCAGGGTCGGAATCTGCAACGAAAACAACTCCATCAGCACCGTCAAGTACGTACTCGCGGGTAGATAAAAAGCGTTCTTGCCCCGTAGCCGTCACAATTTGCGTAATTATGTTGTACTTTACTTTAGCGAGGTTCAAGTAAAAGGACAATCGAACCGAATCTTGCCATAGAGTTCTTCCATCGGTCGTCTCGATTGAATAGCCCTTATTTAATTTCACGCCATCGAACTTTTCGCGCAACCTAAAGTAATTGGTGGTCTTTCCAGACTCGCCGGGACCCCAGTAAACTACTTTGAACTGAAGTACCTCTTTTAAAGCGTTTGAACCCGACTTTCCGCTAAAACCTAACTGTTCCTCTCCCTCTCCCTCTTCTTTTTGGCTTTCTTTTCCTCTGCTACTTTCCTTTTTTTTCGAATCTACGATCACGGTTTAATTAACCTCGCTCAAATTCAAGTGGATTGAAACACTTTTTTCTTCAATTCTCTAAGGTGCATCTTTAGCTCTTGCTCGGTCATCTTCAATTTATTCATGATCATCTGGTCTTTAACGATGGCTTCTTTGATTTTGGAGGCGAACTTTCTCATTTGTAAGATAAGAACCCCGATGTTAACCTCGTTGTCTACCAAAAGAACTACTAAAATCTCTCTTTTCCCTTTTTTATTGAGCACCACGTCTCCAATTGACTTGACGAAAAGCTGTAAATCTTTGTAAATTAAAGTTGCTCTGACTAAAGAGTCGGTTTCGAAAAAATCTTGAGCTTGCCGAGCCACTCCGTACAGGGCGGCACCGATCGAGCTTAAGTCCCAGTAATTTAGCTTACGGTCGAACCGGGAGTCGATGGCTACGATCTTTGCGTCTTGGTCGATGGCTATTAGCCCGTAAATGTAACCCCTCTGGGTCAGCATTCCATAATTGTACCTAACTTCGTCTAACACTACGGCAATCTCGTTCTCGTACAAGCTTTTTGGCACGAATAAAGTCATTTTTTATTTTATCACCAAAATTTTATAGTTTTATAGTTAGAAACCAAAATATAACTCGAGTATTTAAAGGAAAAAGTGCGACAAAAAAAAATAAGTTAAAATATTAAAAACTTGTTGAAGTAGTTCAAAAGTTTTCGCGGAAAAATAAAAAATTATAAATTTTCTAAGTAAGGCTAAAAACTTCTAAACAAGTATGTAAACGCTTTGTAGGCCGCTTCGTCTAGTAAATTGCCTTTCTCTGCGTCCCAATTCGAGGCGTCGATCTTGAATAACCAAGCAGAGAAGGCATCATCGTTAATTTTATCAGGCTCGTCCATCAAATCGCTATTTATTTCTTTAACCGTTCCAGAGACAGGGCTATACAAATCTCCAATAGCTTTACTTGACTCAACCATGGCGTCAATTGGATCTGAAGTTGGTCCATCTTCGTCCATAGTTAGCTGAGTAAGTTCAGCACCTTCAAGCCAATCAACATCAACAAAAGAAATATATCCTAATTGCTCAGCTGCAAAAGGAGTGATTCCTACTTCACCATTTTCATCGTTATACCATTGGTGGGTTTTAGTATACCAAATCGTAATATTGCATTCACCTTTTGATTTATAATATTCTAAATTTATATAATATCGAATTTAATATTTATAGGTTACGTTTAAAAGATTTAAATATGTAATTTCTTTAACGGCTTTCGCAACGGCGTAGGCCATCAATGGGGGCACAGCGTTTCCGACTTGCTGGTATTTGTCTCTCGCGCAACCGAAAAACCTATAATCGTCTGGAAAAGATTGTAATCGAGCAGCTTCTCGTACTGAGAGGGCTCTATTTTGAGTGGGGTAGATAAATCTTCCCGGAGCGCTGACGCAACCGCAGTTGCCCGTTATAGTATCCGCTGGTCTTTTTAAGTGTAGTCTACCGTAAATGTTGGAATAACCGCCTTTTAATTGGTACTCGGGCGGTAAAGACTTGTGGTTCTTCCCTTGCTCGAGGTGAGAAATTCTATCTACTACTAATTGGCTATGATTTGGCGCTACGTGGTCGTAAAGCTTATCGGATACTTTTCTTAAATACTCTTGATAGTCCGTTTTAGGAGGATCTGCGTACTTTTTAGTCGATTCTCCCCCGTTATTTGTTCTAAATGGCTCTATCTCGAGAATATCTGAGAGCGCATCGTTTACGGTTAGATATTTGGGTAAATATCTCTCGAAAAGGATTTTTTGACTCGACAAATTGCTATTAGTTTTTGGAACCTTTAAAGATTTTAAACTCCTGTCTTTAGTTCCCACGAAAAAAACACGCTTCCTCAGCTGTGGAACCCCGTAGTCTGCGGCAACAAAAATTTTCGCTTGGCAAGAGTAGCCAATATCGCGATACATTTCTTTTATTTTCTTAGCAACTTGCCCGTTTGCCATGGTTAAAATTCCCGAAACGTTTTCCATCGCGTAAAATACAGGTTCGAAAAATTTGACCCACTTAATAAAGAAATATATCAAGGAATTGCGGGGGTCGCTCAGTTTTCTGTTCCCTACGGAAGAAAATCCCTGACAAGGCGGCCCTCCAATAATTCCCTCTACTAACTCGCCTTTGAGGTATTTGTTATATATTTTGCCCAGATTTTTTTCGAGACTTAATTCGGTAATATCTTCGTTTAAACACTCGCATTCGGGATTGTTGTACCTATATGATTCGCAAAAGCTTTTCTCGCGCTCTACGGCTAGCTTAACTTCGAACCCCGCCGTTTTAAACCCGAGCGATAACCCTCCAGCACCGCTAAACAAATCGATAAGAACTGTTATATCACCGCTTATAACCTAAAACGCTATTTGATAAAAACGTAGCAATCTAAAACCAATAGAAACGCTATAATTGAGTAGTAAAAGAGCCACTCGAATATAGGGATCGGAAAAACGCAATTTAAAACCAGTAAAACCATTGGAACTACCAACCCATAGGCGCCTAACTTTCTTAAATTGCACTCGTGGGATAAAACTATGTTAAGCGAAAAAAAGAATATTGAAACTGCTATGCCTGCAAAAGCGAAAAAAGCCGAAATCCCGTGGTAAACTTGGTTGGGACCGGCTCGATCCAAGCTAAAAATCCCAACGAAAACCAGTCCGAGGTTGGCAGAAACGCCCGATACTAAACCAATTTTCGCGAACAGTAGGGAATGCTTAGAGTTTTTGTACCGTACTTCTAGTTTTTTGCTAAAGCTAACGGTTACCGGAACGCTTATCGCCCCCGCAAACACGCAAAGAGAGTCGTGCAACCAGAAAAAAGGAAACACCGCTTCGCGCCCGAGGTCGCTGATGTAGTGGGTCAAAACGCTGTAGCCGAAAAAGTAGGCCGTTATTACGCTTGTAAAAAGACAGAACACGTAAAAAAAGCTTCCGTACAACAAGAACTTGCCAAAACGCTCGATGATTAACTCTTTTAAACGCTCTTTTGTTTTTAGCCCGAAACTTACTTCAGGTTCTAATTTTTGCTCGGTTATCACGTTATTCTACCTGCTAATTTGAAAAAAAATACCTATTCGATAAAACAAATCTCGAATATATAAACAAAAAAGAAAAGAAAAAAAAATTAAAGATAAATAATTTACATTTGATCCGGATTTCTATAAAATTCATTTTTTTCTTGCAACAACTACGATGTGATGTCCTTGCCCGAGCAATTTGAAATCCGTCAAAATTAAGTTTAAATAAATTTATATACGATTAATTTTCTTAATAAACTATGTTTCCAAATGCACATGCCCCGGACATTATGGTTACAAGGGTAAGAAAAGATGGAATCAAAGAAAAACGACCCATCAGTATGGTAACAAATCTTAATTTTTTTAAATAAAAGAATACCAAGATTATATTGTGAAACAATGGCTCCTCTTCCAGATTTAATAATTAGTAGTATTAAAGAAATTTTAGATAATACAGAAAATAGTGAAGACAAGATTAAACGACATAATAACGTTCAAAATTCACTTCTAGAATTATTTAAAGGGTTAGAATACAACGCAATAAAAGAATTTCCAATTAAATACGATAGAAAATATCGAACTAAAGCTCACTTTGGGGAACCAAATATAAGAAAAAGTGGTTATATTGACTTTTACGCGGAATGTAAAGATTATAAAGTAGTAGTTGAATACGATAACTGTGCTTCGCTTAAATGGAAAAGTATTGATTTTTTCTTAGGTATTCATAGATTAGGCGTCTTTGAGAAATTGAACCTTAAGAATTTAATAAAGGAACAAAAAATAGATAAAAAATAAAAAAGTTAAGGTTAGACGTTTTTAAAAGACTTGAAGTACTCGCACTCTCCTCCCTTTATTAAGGCGAGGCTCGTAATGTTCGAGTAGGCTGCTTTATAATCTTCGTCTTTTAGCATGTCTATTACTTGCTCTCTCGAGTCGAACTTAACTATTATAAAAATTGAGTTTTTAGGAATTCTTTTCTGGCTTCCTGGCATAATTACCCTAATTTTGTTTAATTTTATTTAATTTTGTTTAATTCTGTCGACAAAAGTATATAAAAGAAAAAAAACATCGACAAATGGGAAATATTGTATTCAAAAGTCGATAAAGGTCGATAAAAGCCGACCTCAAAATATAATAGTTTAGGATTATTTAAAGTTTCTTCTCTACTATATGTATCAAATACTTGTATCATGCCCACAATTTCTACAAAATCTAGTGTTAGGAATAATCTCCTTCCCACAATTCTGGCAATAATGAGCTTTTTGTGCGAGAAAATCTTTAGGCTCTTGTGTAATAGAGATTCTTTTTTCTTCTGTCTTTTTTTTATATAATTTATAGATTCCTATAGGTACACCTATAAATAAAACAGCTCCAATACCAAAGAAAACTACCATACCTAAGAGATAACCCAGAGAATAGTTACCCTCATTAATCGAAAAATAATCGCTATAATCATATACATTTGCATCGTCGTAATCAGTTATTTTTATTCGATAATCTGTACCTTCGTAATTTTCTGAAGAATACACGTAAAAACTATAGTCACCATCGTTATCAGTATAAAGGAATGTAATGTCTTCGACAAATATAGCTCCTTTGTATAGTTGTATAATGACTTGTGAAATAGGCCCAAGAGAAGTCCATGTTATAGTATAAGTATTATAATCTTGCCAATTACCAGATGATGTTGGACTCGTCACAGTAATTTCAGCAGTTTCTGGATAAGTCCAAATCAATTGTGGAGCACCTTCTGGTGCAAAAGACCAATATCCTTCTCTTGAATGTCCTTGAACATAACCCGTTTGTAAATAATTTGAAGCATTAACACATATAGAAATACTATTTCTTCCTTCTATATAGTCAGTAATATCAATTTTATATATTCTTCCTTCAGAGACTGTGAAAGTTGTAATAATTTCTCTATGTTCAGGTTTATTCATCCAATTAATTGAATATTCGTCCCAAGTATCATTTATCAAACATGCAGTTACATCAAAAGTCTCTGAAACACTATACATATCTATTGAGATTTCTGCTTTTGTCCAATCCGCTGGTTTATCAGAAAAATTAAAATATAAATATGCTTCCCTCCACCCAGAAATGTAATTTCCAAATATTAGCCAGTCTTTTCCACCATAATTTGAAGTTGGATTATATGTACATACATATGCGTCTTTCTCTGCTACAGTTGATATTGTTCCATCTCTTGTTATACCTCTTATAGGTGTAATATTAAATGTTAATCCGATTACAATCAGTATAATAATTAAAAAAGAGCTTTTTTTATAGATATTCATGAATAAAGTTAACAGTATGATACTTATAAATATTTTTACAAAAAAGATAAAAAAATATGAGGTAGCAAATTAGTCTTTGCCGACAATATTGTTGCCTCTCTTTTTTTTCTTATCCTGTTGATAGTATTTTTTTATATCTATATCGAACTTCTCGTGCTCTGAAAACCTTGTTAGCGTGATCTCCGTCATTGCTTTTATATCTAATGCCAGTTCCGCCCTCAATTGCTTAATTACCTCTTCGGAATACTCCGCTATTATGTTCGATCTTAGTTCTTCTGGAGAGCAATGCAATATTCTCAAGTAATCTTCTCCTCTCGTTGCAACAATGCGACACACGTTTGCCTTCGCAACCCTATTAAAAATGGCTTGCTTTTCCTTGCTGAACATTCTTTCCAATTCCATGTTTGTCCTAATCGGTTTGGGAAACTTGTAATATTCGAATAATCCTGGAAAATAAGAGTTCCACAGCCGACACCATTCGCCCATAATTTCTGAAGTTGATCTCTTCTTACTCGGTAAGAAAGACTTGCATTCTTCTAAGTTAATTTTCGGATCTCGTTGTTTCGCTTCGGTAAATATCACCTTGTAAATTTGGTCCAACTCGTAGGTCTTTTCCTTTAAAGTAGTCTTTTCCTCTCCCAAAGCACTGCGAATTTGCTGAAAGTGGGTAAACAACGAACAAGCATCCTCGTAATTCTGCTCCACCTCCTTAAGAGCGCCATCTAACGCGTCTATTGTCCTTCCCAGAATTTTGGTAAACCGAAAAGAAGGATCAAGGGGCTCCTTAGCACGACATAGTTTCTTCCTGTATTTATTTAGTGCTTCGTAGAGCCAGACGCCTCGCAACTCCTTGAATACCTTATTCTTGACCTTTATCATGGCTTGAAGGTCAGCATCCGTGTTTTCGAACGCCTTTGAGACGGATACTTTTCCCACGTTCTCAAAATTCACTTTAAAGCTTTTAGAGGCCGCGTGGATGTAAAGTAAATTCACGACTTTTTTAAGCGGTAAGTACACGTTGCTATCCACGGTAATCAGGTGGTTCCACGTGTTCCGTAAGAAGTGATATTGGCAGAATTGATGAGGAATTTCGGGATAAAATGTATCGTGGCATTTCGTAATCATATTCTGCTTGTCACTCACCCAACCGATTATTTTAACCCCGTATACAGCCACGATCTCTTCAATCGTGTCATGTAGCTTTTCGTGGTCGAGGGAATCAAATTTCCGAGTTGCAAGGATGCGATTTGAACACAAATCAACGAAACACCAGATTGAAGGCGCATTGTCACCTGGATCTTGTCCATCAAACGCAAGCAAGATGAATCCTTGCTTTTGCACGAGCTCAACCGATTTTTCATCGATCTTCAACGCTTTTAATTTCAAGATATCATCGCAGATTCGACGAATAGTGTCAATGGAAATATCCAATCGATACTTGAGAGTTAATCGCTGGTGAATTTGATTTGGTTTTTGCTTAAATATCAAAAACTCTTCAGTGATAAAAGCAAACACATCTGCACCAAAATGGCGGTTGCTATAATCAAATCTCGGGGCGGGATTAAATGCTACCTCATTCATTTCGCATTTTTTATTTGCACAAGTGTATAAATTAACGATTTGATAAACGTCACCAGTTAAAGTGCGAACAAGCTTGCCATTATCGGGATAACAATGTTTCACTTTGCTCCCGCATACGACACATTGGTGATCTAACTCTTGGGGATATCCAATCCGTTGAGTTTCATATTCCTCTGAAAATGTTGGTCGATTCACAAGTATATAATTAATCATCTTTCTATTTCAACTTTTCGGCATTTTTGTCGCCGTCTAGCGTGTTACAGAACACTAACTAAGACTAATTTGCTACCTTATAAAAAAAAAGGTTTTAATTATTCTTGATTTAGCTCTTTAACTTTCTCTCTAAACTCCAACATTTCTTCTTTAGAATAGGTTATAGGCTCTTCTCTATGAAGATGATAATCATCTTCCGTTTATAAACCATCTGTTATAGGAGAGCCACGAGCCGAATAAAAAGATTTGATTCTTGCCAATCTTAATAAAAATATGAATTTCTTTTTTTCAATGAAATCAATTTAAAAATTTGATTATCATGACAATAGATCGAATAAAAAGGTTTTAAATAATAATAGCTTCATGAATATTAGATCTCATTAAATTCATAAGGGAGAATCTAAATGGCTAATTGTAAAAACTGTGGTAGTAGGGTGGATTATAAAGAAATAAAAATTGATAATAGAGGTACCCTTATTATCTATGTATGCAAGAAATGTGGGTTAAAAGAAAAAGCCTATGCAAGAGGTAAGGTAACAAGTGATGATTGGGCAAAATACGGATTTTATTAAAAAAAAGTGTGAATAGATTGAAAAAAGTTTTATTAGTTAAATGCGATGGTATAAATAGTATAGGAAAAAGGGTTAATGAAAATTTAGCGAAATTAAGGGGGAATTAGTATTCCAACTATTACAAATTTCTTTTTATTTAACATTTTTATTCAACTTCATTTCTGAAAATTATTTAGATTTTTGATCAAATAATTATTAGAACAAAAATATTTAACATTTTGGTAAGAATAAATTTTATAATATTTTCTATTCCATATCCCTCTTTTTTAATTGATTAATCTATTAACCAATTTATAAATAACAGTATTATTACTAACAATAAAGATACAGTATGTATAATAAAATTAAAGATATATGTAGCTATGAATAATTTACTTATTAACCTATAAAACTTTTAAGGTAGAATTTTTAGTAAAGACCAACTCTTTTTTGGAAGTATAGGAGTTTTCCTTGACGACCAAATTGGTTATCAAAACGCGATCCCCATCGCTTACCAACTTCAAGCACTCGATCGCCTCCATACCCCAGATTTTCACGTGTATCGTGAAAGACTCGATGTCTAAAAGTAAAGCGAGTAAAAACGATTTCTCGCCCGATTTTAACTCCAACTCTTTAAAACTTTCTATTCTAACGTTTCCATTTACCGAACTGACGAACTTGTTTTGAAGGATAAATTCTTTTAAGCTTTCTTTCGGAATTGTTTTATAAATTTTCTCGCGGTTTTGGGCGACATTTACCGACTCGAGCTTGTCTCTCGTCCCTTGGCTAATGTCCTTAGGGGAAAGAACTAACTTTCCTTTTCTTCCGAGGTGAACTTCGAGGTCGCCGCTTTTCCCGGCTTTCGAATAACCCCCTATTAGGCGAACGAGCTCGTTTACACGAAAGTATTCGTTTTTCACCGCCTTCGCGTGGTCGTCCCATAAAACGATTTTAACGGTCTCGGTCGAGTCGGCTAATAAGAAAGAACAAACCGCGCCCATAGAACCGTCTTTTCTCGTAAATTCTCGGGTTTGGAAAACTTTAAGTATTTTACCTAACAACACCACGTTGGTCATAGACTCTTTAACTTCCGATATATGGATCGTGAAATCGTCATAGTCGAACTCTTCCTCGAACATTTCGTACAATTGTGGGTCGATGCCAGGGGAACGAAGCCGAATGCCTTTTTCCTTGGCAATAACGAACAAAATCCCCTGCTCTGACATGAATCCGCCGAATTCTTTGGCTTTGCTCTGAACTTGCTTTTCCAATTCTGCTTCTGAGAAGCCAGAATCCAACAATCTTTGGTATAATTCTTCTACTGAATCACTCATTTTCCTACCGTAAGCAATCTTTAGTTATTACGCAAAAATTAGACTTCGAATATTTAAAGAAAAAATTTTTACGGATTTGAAAGTTATCGTGAAAAGTGAAGAGATATATATCTAATGCTTGCATTATTCAATATAAAAATCTCCACGGTAAAAATCATGTTTGAAAAGGTATTCCAGTCAATTAACGACTTTTTTGATCTAAATTACGTTGATTTCCTTTATCTTCTCTTTAGGTATAATGGAAATTAAAGTTTCCTTTATGGTATTCATTTCATTAGAACTCCTCACATGTAAATCAAAATTAAAATATCTATCTTCTCCCTCCTCATCGAATTCTAAAATAAAACTAATTCTAAAATAAACCTCATTAATTATTACTTCCTTTATCATTTCAAACTTGATAAAAATAATATGATCAAGAAATGTAAAAGCTTTTGAATGAATCTTTGAATAATCCAATTTTGCTTTTTCATGATTCAAGAAATGATTTCTCCTGATGTATCTTTGATTTGTTATAACCTCATAATGGATATATTTTTTTAATTGTTCTTTTGGTAATTGTAAAATTTTTCGGCGCTCTTTATTACTTTTTATTGTTACTATGGTTAATAATGCAAATCCAATAATCATCAATAAAAAAAATATAATAATTACGCCTAAATAAGAGGGATTGGGGGAAAATAAAACTAACAGTGAGGAAAATATCACAAGAAAGACAATAATAAAATTCCCAATAAAATATACCTTTAAATCTAATAAATTAACTATTTTTTCGTGTTTCCATAAGATTTTTTCTTTCTCTTCTAAATAATCATCAATATTTTTCAATATATTTTCTCGTAAGTAATGAATTTTTTGAATAGATTCCTTGGTTGATAAAATTATTTATGAATTAAAAACCTTCTATGTCTAAGATTAACTAAATTTTCTCTCGAAAATTTCAATTCTCAATATCGATTCAAGCTTTAACTTATCTTATCAATACAAATATATTTACAATAAATATTTAAGAGTTTTGCTTAGGAAAACTTAAACCATATATGGATTAACATCCTGCCTGTATAATTTTCATCTTCACGCTCTATTTATTGTATTTTCCGTCCATTTCTGAGGCGAAGAAATCAAACTTAAGGATATCTTCGGTATATGCTTGCTGGAACTTCTTCATATTTTTAATCTCTGCTTTTTTAAGGGCGTTTTCCCACATCGAAACCATCTCAATATCAGTCATTTGAAAATTCCTATCTGGTACTAAATGATTCATAAAAACTAACAAATGAGGACATAAAGGACCTCTTGGTCTATAGACGCAAATCGTTTTTCCACAAGAGTCGCATTCGCGGCTAACGAATAAATAGTATTGGTGTTCGAAACCTTGCTCGGGTAATTTAAAAATTCCCTTCCAAAAAAATTCCACTTCTAAAAGATTTTGGCACTCGCATTTTATTTTCAATTCTTTAGGTACGCCTCCTATTAGTTCCCCAAAACCATCCAAATTATTGAACTCGGAAGCAATGAAGAAAAACTTTAAAATATACCACCAACTCTCGTTTTCAAAGGGTTTAACATGACGATACCCAAATTTCTCTACGATTCCTTGCGAATTTAACTCGATTTGCCGGTCAATAACCGTTGTTGGTCGACATAGTCGGTAGTATCTAACTGATATACGAATCCTTTACCTTTCCAATAATCTATACCTGGAAGAGTGGTATCTATCTCTTGATTATCAACACTAAAAACTCTCTGAATAATTTCTGGATTTCCAGTAGAACTAATCGCTTCTTTATCGTCTCTAATATAGAACTGCACGTCGTAGAACGGCCAAAATATTCTTTCTTCCCTGGGCAGACTGGTTGATACGATGCACTCGACTTTATTTCGAACAAGCTCGACCGTTTGTATATATTTATCAAACTGTTCTTTAGGATTTCTCTCAGCTTCTATGTTGATAAGTTCCAATTTCTTACCTTCTTGGCTCACTAAAGCCCCGAGTTTCTGGATTAAAAAATCGAACTTTGCCATCCAAGTTTTATTTGCGCTTGTAATCTTTTTCAACCTCTCAATTGTTTTTAATTATTAACTACTAACTAACTATACTAATATTTAACTTAGAACTCCTAATTTATTTATTCCGAGTTTGTTTCGCGCCATGTGGAAGGCGTAGGCGGAACAAGAGCACAAGGCTCTTAAATTTTTTTGGAGGATATAATTGTTATTGGCTAAATTTGGATCGTTTCGATCGGTAACAAAAATTACCAGAGCAAGCTGAGTTGGAACGTGAGGCCAAAAAAATTTGCGACCTAACAAGACGTGTAGAAGCCCTAAATTCTTTCTTGGCCGATTATAATCGAATATGGGGGCGATCTTGTGAGCTTTGTGGAGGTACACGCGCACCTTTCTGTACAACTGTTGCTTTCCAGGTGCCCACGCGATAAGTCCAGATTCTAAGAACTGTTTAAAATAAGTAACTCTCACTAGAAACTCTTCCATCACTTTCAAAACGAGGTAGCCCGAAGTCTGCGTCTCTTTCGCGATGTTCTTCACGAGAAAGTAGCTTAACATTATAACCTTGCCGTCGCTATCTAACAAGCTCTCGGACCTAAAAAAATAATCCAAAATCGCTTTCTTTACTAAAAAGCTCTCGGAAAATCCGTTCTGGGAGTCTACACCTCGTACCAGAGCTATCGCTTGGTTTACCGTTTTAGCCATTGTTTGCTCAACATCGTAGAAGTTATTATTATTATTGTTATCATCGTTATTTTTGTTGTTATTGAAAGAAATATGGATGTTTAAACCGCTGTTAGTTTATAAAGAAAAATTGGAATGTAAAAAATTCTCGCGGAAAAACCGTCTAAAAGGCTAGGATAGTTGGTCTAAAGTTTTTTGTACGGCTCGCGGTTTTACTTTCTGCTTTTCGAAATAGTTTCGGCACTTGTCGAAATTCGCAAATAGCTTGGTTAGATTGTTTTGCACTCGTTCCCTATTTAAATAGTGCTCTTCGCACAATAGAGAGAGCGTTTGTAGCTCGTTAGGAAAGCTCCAACTTAAGTTGGGGTAATGGGTAATAACTTCGGGTAGCAAAAATATTTTCCTAACTTTCGCAATAAGTTCTCGAGACAAGGAAGAAAAATCGTAGTTATTTTTCTCCTGACGAATTACTTTTTCCAAACTTTTGTGATTTTTAACGAACTTATAGGCGTGTTTCGGACCGATTTTTCTGATCCCCGAAAAATAATCGCTTCCGATAAGGATCCCTACATCGACTAGCTGAAATTGGTCTAACCCTAATCGTTTTAAATTTTCTTTCAGGTTAATTACTACGGGCACGACTTTTTGGTATTTCCAACGCCCTTGTACCTTCCTTCTTAGCGATTTCGAGAGGTTTTGAATTTGCCTCGGGCAGCCGAACAGAAGTGAATCGAAATCTTGGGAGTTGGAATAATGGGCGACCCTATCCTTGACCAGTTGGGCGCATTGAGATTCTGCCGAAGCGGGGGAGCTTATGTAAGGTATACCTAACGCCCCTAAGAGCTGTTTAGATTCTTCGATGATATTAGGCCAAAGATACTCCTTGGATAAGGCGATATTTCTTGCGCTTTCTCTGTTGCCGGAGCGAAGCATTGATTCGTACAAGTTTTTCGTAAAAATAAAGTCGTTTAGTCGGTCCTTTGTTTTTAACTTCTTAAGCTCCGAGTCAAACCCATCGAAGCAAAATATAGGGAATATCTTCTTGGAGTAAAAAAAGTTTATCCTATATAACAAGCCATAGAGATGAGATATCGGTCTTTGGGTTCGATCTAAGATTAGTCCCGCACGAGAACCGTCTGGATTTTTTCGGGCGAAGTTAAACAGGCTCATAATCACGTTCGGGGCGTCAACTGCCATAATCTTGCCTGAGAGCTTCGAAAAATCGATCGATTTTCTAACCACTAAGTCTTGAAGTTTAACTCCCATAAAATATATTTAAACGGATTTTATAAAAAGAAAAAAATTCGGTTAGATACAAAATTCAGTGATGACAAGATGATTGGATCACAAATTGTTTCCAATATCTAGAGACTGATTATTTTCCAGTCGAAATAAAAAGGCCAACCTTAATTTCTTTCGATAAAAGATTTTCT
>Ga0209977_10000469_pt1 | contig 15849 bp, 17 predicted proteins | sample SumtaG_2_FD_183113 | JGI IMG/M metagenome (GOLD analysis project Ga0209977, IMG submission 183113) | Deep subsurface microbial communities from Indian Ocean to uncover new lineages of life (NeLLi) - Sumatra_00607 metaG (SPAdes) (version 2) | ecosystem: Environmental > Aquatic > Marine > Oceanic... | reverse complement strand
TTATCTTGTTCCTATCTAAGCACAGAATTTCATCCACATAATCAACATCCCACTGCTTCCCTATAAGAACAGGTCTGCACCCAGTCGCATCAAGAATCCTTTCTGCCAAAACCACCCAATCCTCAGACTCCCACGTTCCTTGTGCCCACTTCCTGTTACCCCCGATTGAAGAGCTATACATAAGATATATTTTACCCCCCACCTTCCTTTTTACAGCTTCCGCAAACTTCTTTGAATCAGGAGGGTACTCAATATGATAATCAAAATTCGTTTCGTATTCAGGCAAAATATTTTTAAGCTCGTTGCCCTCCTCTAACCTTGAGTTGACCTCAATATGATAATCCAACCCAGCTTTGTTCTTACAAATTGGATGCCCGCTACCTCCAATAATAGAAAAACTAAAATTCAAAGGGACTGGGCTCTCCCCAATATCATCAATAAAAGGAACTAATTCAAGGAATTCGGAGCTGTTATCATGCCCACAATCCTGATGAATTACTATTTCCAATCTATCGATACAGTTTTTCTCTTTAAAAGATTCCATCTTTGTCAAAACCCAATGCATATCTCCCAACCCCGCAGGAGTGCCCACCGACACTTTTTTCACATACTTCTCTCTGTCCTTCAAATCCTCAAACTTTTGTATTACCTTCTCTTCAGGTATCTCTTTATTACACGCATGTTTCATATCAAAGCAACAACAAAACGGGTCTGGAGCTACGTATTCCAGGTTCTCCAAACCCATATTCTCATCGAAAATATGTTCTGGTGCTTGCATCCCTCCAAAAATACAAAAGCATTTAGTTTTCACTGCAACTGCTAACAAGACAAAGAATCCTGGATACGCAATCACCATATCAGCAAGCCTAACCAACCCAAATATTGTAGTCACAGGGAGTTCACCACGAACAAACTTCTTATCAACTCCCCTTAATCTACCAACAAACCACTCCTCATCCTTTTTAACATCAGCAACCGATATAAAATAATATTCTTCTTTATACTTATCTATCAAAAGTTGAAAGTATTTTATTTTGGGATTCCTCGAAGAAGTCTCCCACTCCTTGCGGATAGTCGGCTGACGTATGATACAAATCTTCTTCCCTCCAGTCTTCAAAGAAGCAATTATCTTTTTTGCCTCTCCTATCCATTCCCGCTTTACAGGAAAAGAAAAATTAAAATCTTCTATAGAATTAAGACGTTCAAGACATCTTGCGTTGCCCTCCCCTTCCCTCAATCCTGGTCGCCTAAACACTCCCTCTGCATCTTTTTCAAAAGGTAACAAACAGTCGCTCCAATGTAAATACGGGATACCTTTAGGTCTCTCTACCCACACACTCTTATCCAACCTATCAATGTGTTTTTGTTGTGTTCTTAAATTAAGAGAATCAGGATAAAGAAACTTGACATTCGGAATATCCCAGTAAACCTCAGGAATTGCGGTTCTCAAATATATCGTGTCATGCTCCTTTGCCAGGTGCCTTACCAATGCTCGCTGATAGAAGCTATCACCAAATCCACCACAACCATAAAAATACAAATCTCGCCTTCGAGTAGGCTCTTCCCCAGACACAGGCTCTAAGTATTTTCTAAATTTTTCATACAAATCTTCATTAAGTGCAAACCCATCGGGGTCACATTTTCCACCCCTTTTAATAACAAGAGAAACCCCCGCCGCTCCCACAGCTAGGTACTTCCCGAATTCCTCTCTCAAACGAACGAAAATTTTGTTCACTTCTATACTCTCCTCTGAAAGAAAATACTTGTAGCTCTCCGATATATTTCCTTATATTTGTCTCTATCCAATGTTTCTTTCACTACTTTCGTCACCCCTAAGAACTCAGAAAATCTATAATCATGAAAGCCAAGAATCCCGCCCCGTAAAATTCTATCTTCCAAAAACTTATATCCTACCAATGTAGATTTATACAAATCCACATCACACCATGCAAAACAGAATCTCTCTGCTCCCAGCACTGATTCCAGAGTCTCCTCAATCAACCCAGGAACAAGAGTGACATAATCCTCCAGACCCATGTTCTTGATTTCGGTCATAAAATTCTCCGCATCCCCTTGGAAACACTGACCTTTCTTTAACTTGCTATGAAAAGGCTCGCTACTGCTCTCACTATCAGTATAAGGCAAACCCCTAAAGCAATCGCAGGCAAAGACTTTCTTACGTAGACCGTGAGTCTTCAATAAACTCCCCATTAATAAGCTATTCCAACCAACTCCCAACTCGATAACATTTCCCCTCTGACTCAAGATTCCTTGAACTGCCACATGTGCTAAATGATGTAAACAGTAACCTGTGTAGTCCTTAATAGTTTTATTCATCTTCCCTTCCTAAATACAAAAGTATAAATATCCTCTCTCCCACACTTAATTTCATCATCCAGAAGCTCAAGCAGCTCGAAACCAAAAGAAGCCATGTATACAATAAAAGAACCCTTGGTAAAATAATAAAAATGTTCTTTCCTCTTCAAGTGTTTAGAACTCAATAAGTGATTCAAATCCCTAAAAATCGGAATCGAAACAAAAACAACCTGCTTACCTATTCGACTAAGAATCCTCCCAGGAGATTCAATGTGCTCAAGACTATCAAAAAAAGTCACCCCTTTTATTACCCCAGATTCAAAATCCGTCCTATAAGGATTACAAAACAATCTGGCTTCCTTAAGAAGTTTCACAGCCTTAGGGTTTATATCATAACCCACACAGTCACTTCTTAACCTAAGAAACGTCCCACAGCCCACTCCTATATCTAAAACCCGCCCCGCTACATATTTATTCACAAGATAAATTCTAAAAGCATTTAAGCGTTCACCGATTTCCGTCCCTTCTCGGTTCACATATTCATCAAAGTATTTATCACCATAAATAGCACTCCGTACAGGAAAATAACCAATCTCCTGTTCTGGCAGCCAAACCAAGCTTTCCTTCATCTGCTTCTCAATTACTTCATCCATCTCGACCCCTTAAATCTTCGAACCTTTCTATTATCCTCTCCTCAGGAATCTCCTTATTCTCTATGTATTCACTTCTCGCATCAATACTCTTACAAAAAGGGTCTGGAGCTATGGATTCAAAATTTTCCAGCCCCATCCCCTTGGTAAAAAGCTCTTCGGGCTCCTGGCTTCCTCCAAAAATACAAAAGCATTTTGTTTTTAGTGCAATCGCCAACAAAGCAAAAAAACTCGGATGCACTATCATCATATCAGCAAGCTCAACCAAACCAAAAATTATAGGGAGAGATGCTTCTGCACGAACAAGTTCTTTATCAATCCCAGACAGGTCACCATCAAGCCACTCTTCATCCTCCTCGGTATAAGCAAGAGATATAAAATAATATTCGTTTTTATACTTCTCTATCAAAAGCTGAGTATGCTCCGTCTTCGGATTCCTCAATATTAACATGGGGTATCCTCTTCGAAGTGTAGGTGGATTTACAAGACAAACTTTCTTCTTCTTAACATTCCAAGACTCTAAGAGTTTCTTCGTCCCTGTCACCCAGCTTTCTTTCAAAGGAAAAGAGAACTCAAAATCAGTTATAGAATCATAAGCTCTAAAAAATTCTTCATTTAATTTATCTTTCCGTGCTTCCACCTCTCTGGCATCTCCTACCATCCAGTTATTCGCATAAGGAATTATACACTTATCCCAAGATAGTTTATGAACATTATCCAAATCCACAGACACCCAAATGTCTTTCTTTTGCCTCTCAGCATTCCTCTTTTGTGGTCTAAAATATGGAGGAAGGTGGTGAGGAAAAATAAACTTTACATTTGGAATATCCCAATAAAATTCTGGAGTCGGTGTTCTTAAATATATAGTATGATACTTCTTTGCCAACCCCTTTATCAAAATCCGTTGACAAACATTGTCTCCAAAACCATCACAACCCAAAAAATATAACTCTTCATACATAACCTACCCCAGATTAACCCAACGCAGTCCTCTAGGTCGATAGCCCATCCTTACCTCAAAAATAAACTCCTCCCTATCTTCCTCAGGAGCAAGTATATCGAATCTTGTAACAACATCTAACTCATTTAATTTAGGATACAATTCAATAACTCCTCCCAAATTGTTTTTATATAATGTCCTGTAAACATCTTCATACATTGCTAATACCCCCACATTCGGAGGTGTACCAGTAGGATTATCCGCAACGACAGCATCAGAAAGTCCAGCCCGAAGCTTCCCCAATAAAATTAACTCTATCGTGTTCGCAATCCATCGTTGAGCTGCCTCATAAGGAACTGATTCAGCCAGCACAGGACTTATCACAATAGAATAATTCTCAAAATCTGGTAAAGTATCCCGCCTGTACTTCCGAATCGCAACAACATCCACATAGTTTAAATCACTCGAATTCTCTAACGCAGACTTAACTGCCAAGTATACGTCCTTAGGAAATAAACTCATCCTAGTCCTCCTCTTGTGTTCTAATGCTCATCGTAATAACTGCAAGATGAGCCTGGTTCTCAGAATAGATAACCGCTTCCGAGCGTGTCCCAACCAAAGAAGACGACGTTACTGCTCCAGTTGGATGACTCGCAGAGATAATCTTTCTATTTCCCTTTAGAAGAGTTCTAACCAATCGAGCAATTTCATAAGCTTTATCCTCAGCATCTACTTCCCCCTCCAACTCTTTAGTCTTAACCACAGAACCACAAATAATATCTTGATAAAAAATCACATATTTATCGGTAAGGTCTCCAGTCACAATGTCTTCAAGAGTAAAATCTCCCAAAGCAATAAAATCAAAAACATCTCCAGGCAACCTCGCTCCTGCACTTTTCAAAATTGCGTCACACTTTCCGTATAACGAACTGCTTGGGTTAACACGAGCCGCCTCAAAAATTTCATACAAAGCTTCTTTGTGTTTAATCATTTAAACTTCCTTTTCATCCCCATCGCTACTTCATATTGATATATATCCCTCAACCGCTCCTGTGCAAATTTCTTACCCCTTTCCAACAACCTTTGTGGGCGTTGTCCATACACAAACCTCGCCGAAACCCATCTCCCCTGGTATTTCCAGGCAAGCCTTGGCGAGGAACTAGGAAAAATTGGAACTCCATAAAGACCGTAAACACCAGTCCCTTTATCTACATACGAAGGGTAAAAAGCTCTCTGACCAGAATAGTCGCCTCTCCTCCAACCAAACCAAAAAGCAAACCCTCCTCGACCATAAATCCTAAGGTTCCAATACCTTACAGTAGCCCGCATGTAACCCGTTCTCGATGGGGTAATACCCCTAACGAACCCCACAGTAGCTTCTGCAAGTCTTTTAGCTCTTACCTGCACTCGTGCCAACGCTTCAGTTATAACTCCACCTATATCAGGAGGAAAACCGCCCTTCATACTGACAACTTTGAAATTCATTATCCATCTTCTTTAGGCACGTATGTCTTATCCCCACGAGCATCTTTAATGAGACTCTCTTCAAGGCTGCCTATCATAGCAACGGTGGGGAATTCGTCGAGTCCTGGGAATACCCGTTGGACAACCTCAAACCAAACTTCTTTATATCTCTTATTTATTATAAGAGAGTCAGGAATCATAGTATTAGCCATATACGAAAAATTAGTAGCAAGAGCTAAAATCTCTCTGGTAAAGGAAACAAGCTCCTGTTCTCCTCCCCTACCTCCAACAGAAGCTGTTTTAAGCATCCCCGATTCAGCAACATTAACACCTATAGAAGGAAGAGCATAACTAACTGTCAATAAAGCCTCTGCATACTTTAGCTTTTCATTATAACTTGCAGGGTCAAGAGTACCAGCAAGAGCTTTCGCATAGTTAGCTTCCCCAATTGTTAACTTTAACCAAAAAGAAGTGAAATTTAGATAGAAAGTTAGGGAACCTTCAGTAACTTTTTGACTGAAATTGCCCGCATTACGGACATCATCAAGAGAAGCAATAGTCGCCACAGCTAACCTCCTCAGAAGTAGATAGCTATGACACTACCTAGTTCTTATCTTTCTTTTTCTTATCTTTCTTTTTCGTCTCTTTTCCTGAGCCTTCCTCAACTGGCTCCTCCACAGGCTCTTTAGCAGGAACCTCTACGTCTTTTTCTTCTGAGAGCTCTTCAGCAAGCTCAAGGTCTTCAACAGGTTCTTCAACCTTCTCTGCGGGGGCTTCTACTTTTTCCTCTTCGGGTTCTTCAACCTTCTCTGCGGGGGCTTCTACTTTTTCCTCTTCGGGTTCTTCTACTTTTTCCTCTTCGGGTTCTTCTACTTTTTCCTCTTCGGGTTCTTCTACTTTTTCCTCTTCGGGTTCTTCTTTCTTTTTAACCTTCTTTTCAGGTACTTCTATTTCTTCAATTTCCTCATCAAGACCATCTCGGAGTGCCTGAATCGCAGCAACCCTCTTGGCTGCCTTTGACTCCACATAATCATAAGCAATCCTCAACTGTTGTTTAGACAAATGCCCTCTAACAGTTGCACTTCCAGGGTCAATTTGCTTCGACTTAATCGCTTCTATAAGTTCTTCAGAAGTAGACGGACGAAATACAACCTCACCACTATAAGTCTTCTTTTGTTTCCTCGTCCAAGCTTCAACAGATAAATTCTTATATTCCCTCTCTAAAGCCCCAGTCAAAATGAAAACATCTCCTTCCCTGTGAACCTTCCTGGCATAAGTCAACCCAGTTTTTGTACATGTTACAAGCATAATATAAACCTCCTCATAAAAGTTTCCCACCACCCAACCCAGCTCGATTATAAACCGAGCTGCTCTATAAAAAAGCAGGCAGGACAAGCTAATTAAGTAAGAACAGTAGCAAGAATAACATTATCAGGTCTCTGAATAATGGGCAAGAAATTGTACTCGATTAAGAAAAATCTAGCTGACGGGTCTTTCGTCTGCCAAGATTTTGAGAATTTACCAGTGTGGTTCTTAGGAGCATCGTGGTCAGCAGAGAGCCCTTCCAGCAATTGAAAAGGATTACCACCTTTAGCCATCATGATAATCTTTTTAGTATGAATGTACGGAACAAAAGTACCACTTGTGTTTTCATAACCACCATCAAACACATGCCAATTCAGACCTAACAAACCCTCAATAACGGAACTCTGTAGATACTGCCATTTGTGCTTCTCTGAGAACAACGCTTTAATGAAATGGTTCCGATACACATACTCCATAACATCCCCAGAAAGATAAATATCGGTAGCATCAAAACCAGTATCCTGACGAATCAACTTCTTCCAGGTATAAATATCACCAATAATATCGGCATCATAGTAATCCAACGCTGGGTCACTTCCAGTAACCGTATGTTCCCACTTCACAGTAGAAGTAACCACATGAGTACCATCAAAACCCATACTGACAGTAGCCTTAACGTCAACCTCAGCAATAGTAATTGCTCCCTGAAGAGCTTCCCAACAATAAGACTCTTCCAGCCGCTCTAACCTCTGATTAAGGTCTTTTGTCTCTCTTCGAACACAAGCCTCAGCATCTGCCTTTGCCATCTCACCAGGCTCTCGGAGCCAACGGATTGTGGTAGGTTCAAAAGCTTTCTTTTCCCTCACATATATAAACGCAGCAGTTTTCTTCCCAATACCTAACTGAGCAACAATCTTTGCTTCTCTATTAGGAAGCGTAGGTACTGACCTTTCTCGACTACCTTTGATAACATCCCACTCCGCAGCAGAAAAAGGATGCGTTTTCTTTTTAAACAAATTCCGACCTACACTTTCAGGCGGAGCAACATACTTCTCAATAAGTCCTGTCAGTAATCTTTGTTTTAACAAACTAATTTCTGGCATCTTATTTCCTCCAAGTTATTTCAGTTCTCTCTTACCAAATAAGAGCGTCTGCAATTTCCCAATATTTAGCTCCCAAATCATCCAGAATGTCGTCTTCCCAATTAGTAGCAGCAGCAACGACAGCATACTTTACAGCTCCACCGATGAGAACTTCGATAGGTACAGCTTTATCAGTTGAATCGCCAGGAATCCTAACGAATCCAACAGCAGTCTCTTTAGCACTACCATCAAAATAAGAATAGTCGGCAGTGATAGCAACAGTACTAGGAGCAGAAAAGAAATTGATAATCCCCGTTCTCAGGTCAATGGTATAATCAGTCCACTCAGTTTGCTCAACAGCATTAACATAAACAGCATAACTTCCTCGCTTAATCCGACCATGAATAAGAGACCAAATCTTCTGAGTAGAATCTCCAGTTCCAACAGCTTCAGCAGTAATCTCGGTTCCACTTCCATCATACTTGATATACTCTTTCGTTGCAGTATCCCACGCAATTGGGTCTCCGATAACAACTGCTCCCTCTGCATCCTTCAAAACACCAGAAGCCTGGTAATAAGGTAAAGTCGAAAAAGCTAAAATCTCTTTCGCTTTGGTAATTGCGACTTCGGTAATGTGCGGTAATTTTATACTATAATCTGACATCGTTCATTCCTCCAATAAAATTATTATTCACTCTTAGACTGAGGGATTAATCCCTCTTCTTGAGCTGCTTCAACATTTCTTTTCAGGTCTTTTTCATCCTGTGCAGTTTCTGACTTTTCCGCTTCTACTTCTTCGATACCTTTTTCGTCTAATTCAACCAACTTCTTCCCATCTCTCCTAACCTTAGCCATCTCTTCAAAGAGCTTATAATCAGTCATGTACATCTTTGTTAAGACAAGCTTCTCAGTCGGAAATGCAAACCCTTCTGAAAGAAGAGCACCAACAGCTTTGTCGGCTTCCATTCCAGTTATCTTCTCTTCTAGTCCTCCAACTGTATCAGTAACTTTCTTCTGTTCTTTGGAAAGCTCAATGAATTTCTCAAGCATAGCTTTTACCAACTCATCGGGTTTCTTATCATCACCATCTCCCAACTTCAACTCATCTTTGATTTTCTTTATCATTTCGTCACTCAGCAATTTTTCTTTATCCTCCTTCGAAACAAGCTCCCCTTTATCAATTTTATCACTTAGAGTCTTCAACTCTTCGCTATCCGCAAGCAAAGCAGTAACATCGACTTTCTCCTTGCTTTTCAGAAACTCCATCGCATTTTCCTTAGTTAGTTCGACTTTTTCTCCTGGCATCATATGACCTCCAGTCTTATTTTTTTCACTCATAATAAGAGGCGTATACTTCACATCCGCATCTGACAATGATACCGCTTCATATCCGCCAAGCCCCTCAATATATGGATGATTAACCAGAGCTACGTGTTTAACCACGGCTCCAAGTTCTTCATCTGTTTTCTTGTCTCTATACTCTAAATCCAGCCAACAACTCACACCTGGAGCTCTATCTGAACTTTCAATATTCCCGTTCATCTCCTCATCGTCCACACTTAGAACAGCATCAAGACCCACATCAGTCTTGATAAACTCTTTAATCAACCCAACCTTTTTCTTCGGGTCATCCGTATGTGTCAAAACAACAGGTGCCTCTACAGGCACTCCTTTTTTAAAATTAGCTATAATCTCATCAGCAACCGCAGGTGTAATCTCGAACTCAACATCTCTATTCTCAGGATGTTTCCATGTGCCAAAAGCCAGAATCGGCTTCCTCCACAATTTCCCATCCTGCTTTTCAAAATCTTTGTTTTCATCAAAGAAGGCAAGCTGTATATTAGGCATCCTAATACCCTCCTCCAATAATGTTTTTTTCCCTCTCGCATTCCGCAAGGATGTATAACACATTCCTTGTATCTGGTCATCAGGACGGCTAGGGTCACTGTGATGCAAAGTTTTTATGCATCGACTAATGAAATCCTGGCTACCCTCGCCTTCATTCGGTTTCGGTACAGGCATAAACAACCTCCATTTAAGATAATATACCTAATCTAATACGTTTGTCAACCCTTTCTTTCATTTTTATTTAATTTTTTCTAATTGTCCTAAATAAAAGTCCAAGTCTTTTAGATTAAAATCACCCGTTTCCTGAGGCTCCACACCTAAGGCATGAGCAATTCGCAATAACTTCCTCAGAGCGGTTAACTTTACACCAGCAGAAGCATTAACCCGATTAACCCCCGCTAAAGCATTCTGAACTTGGGCTCTATCAATCTTACCCGCAACATCTTTATATGGTAACACTCGCAACGACCTGGGAACAGTCCGACCAGAATCATCTACCTTCCCACCAAGTAAAATAATAAGAAACGCTGAATCAGGCAAATTATCAACAGAAACATTCTGCATATTCTATCTCCTTTATAAAATTTTCAATCTCACAAGATAAACCATTAAACATTGTCCTTTCATTTTGAGAAAGCATTTGTTTCTGAGGATTAATAGGAGTAGCAGGTTGAAATTGACCCCCTCGACTAACACAAAGAGATTGAGCAACTTGGATACTAATATTCCCAGGGATTCTTATACTGCGGAGGGCTAATTTTCCATTGGGCAACTTTCCGTAAACCAACCGTAAAATTCCATAAGGAGTTTTCTTCCTACGGATTTCGGCTATCTCAGTAACTTTGTCGTTGACCATACAACTATGTTCAGTTCGGAAAGGCATACCCAACCTCCACTACTAAAATACTTCAAACTCACACCCTTGTCAACTTTATGCTCTTATAAATCCTGCGGGGGTTTGAAAATAACCCTTATCCATAGGAAACAAGGAAAGTTCCTCATCTGTTTCGTCAACTTTAGTCCCTGGAGCTTTCTTCTTGTCTTCTGGCTTTTCTACCTCTTCTCCTCCCATAGCTTCCATCGCCTGTCTTTCCTTCTCCATCCTAGCCTCAACTTTTTTATAATCAATTTCTATACCCAGTTCTTCAGCAACTGATTCCTCCATCTTAAGAGCAAATTCAGGACTAACCTGCGGAAACCTTGCAGCCAGTAAACTCTTAAATGTATCCATGATAGCTGAACGAATCGTATCTGAAAATGGAGAAAATATCAATGTAGGATACTTCTTTGTCCCAAAATTCCAATCAATCAATTGAGGAATAATTTGAGTATTAAAAACCTCACTAATATCCTCAAGGAGAGACATAAGAGACATCAAGAATAAGTTACTCTGGTCGCTTGAAAGAGCAAAGCTACCTCCTCTCCCCTCCTGTCCCAAATTCATAAACTGAGTAAGAAAAGCCCTAGACATCATAGAGTCATGATGCTGGATAAGTCCCAGAAACTCTGACAACTTCCGCATACTCTCAAACTTCTCAACCGTACAGTCTTTGGGCATCGTCATAGCAACACTGGTTCCTAAAGCTGCCAAAGAATTCCTAAATTTCTCCAGCGATTCAGGCTTAAGATTTGTGGGATGCGTCCCTAACCTAATAGGAACAGCATTTAACTGATAAGCCAAATGAGCAATCGAATACAGTTTATGTTTTTTATCATAATGATAAAAGACAGGAAAGAAATCCCCTTCTCCTAAATAAGGATTTTCTTCCGCATTATAGATGAAATATGCAATCTTATCTTTCTTCCACGTTACATCGACAATTTTATCCTGGAAAGTTGTTTCTTGATGAGCCCCCTTGATACCACCATGAGCATCATATGTAAGTTTAGTACACAAAGTACTACGGTAAGCTAGTTTATCCAGCCAGTACTTCCCATCTTCATATTTCCAAACCTTCTCAAAGATTTTATATCCATCTCGAACTGCAAGAGCCATACGAGCAATTGCCACACGTAGAGAAGTTTGCATCCCGCCCTCCGCAGGAGTCCTAAGTAAATTCTTTTCGATAAACTTAGCTTCTTCCTCTCCTCCCCCATCCTTTGAGGGCTTTATCTTAGGACGAGACATTCTTACAGGATACTTTATCGCATTCAGAATCCCCTTAGCTTGTCCATCGTTTCTCGTCATAAAGATTAACTGTTCAACTGAAACATCCCGAAAATCCAAAACTTCTTTCTGGATAGTAGTCACCATATCTGTGATGGTTCCTATAACTCCAGCCTCTGCTCTCTTCCGTGTACCAGGAGTCTCACCAAATCTTATTTCTTCACTTATAGGGTTACCACCTTCATCAACCAGTTTTACCGCCATCTCAACCTCCTTAAAACTTTAATTCCTCTGCTTTAAAAACTTCAAACCCTTTTGGACTTTGCCCCTTCTCAGCAGATTTCTCAGACCAAAAGTCAATATTTCCCCAACCTTCTTCTTTCACACAATTGTTCACAGCCCCAGCAACCGCATCAGAACCATCTTTCCCTCGCCCAGTACGATGTTCAATTCTCGTACCCTTCCAGTCTACCAGAAAAGGTAACTCATCTTCAACCAATATTTTATTATAATATGATATAAACCGTCCCTCATACAGAGCATCCTGCAAAGTCTCATAAGCCTCTCGTGTTCTGTCAACAGACTGAGCATCTACCTCAAGCCCCCTTGCCTGCATTGCCTGCATCATCTGGAGAGACTGATAACCGTCAAAAGTCAACAGAGCTACATAGAAACCTCGCTGTTCTACAAATTCTATCAACATACTCTGTATCCTAGCAAAATTAACTTCCCCACCAGGAGGAGCTTCAAAATATGCCAAAACATCCATTTTCAATAACGGCATATCCACAGTCACTATTTCTTTCTTCCCTTTTTCATCCTCTACTTCTATTGTTTCTTGTTTCACATCATATGCATGAACAAAAGAAAAAGCAGCTCTGCATCGATTCTTTGCTAAATCCACATGTCCAAATCTAAGAAAATTATCCTTACACTGAAACCAAGATTTATAACGCCCCGTTTCCATTTCTATAGGATTAGGAAGGTCTGGATTAAATGCCCGTTTTATCGCAACATGATTCTTAAAGAATGCATCCTCAGCAACCTTAGGTTCACACAAGATTCGACAAGCATATCTTATCGGGTTCCTCTTCTTCTCATGAGCAAAATCCGAAGCTTTCTTAGTCGGATTTATATCAAAAGTCGACCCAAAGCTCGTATAAATCTTAGAGTCGTTTTTACCCTCATCATACCGAGTCGTAATAAAGTCCCCCTTAAACCGTGGGAACGAAAGAGACACAACCTTACCCACCTTTGGAAACCGCATTATAGATGTCATCGCAAGGTCATGCAAAGAATTCGCAGACATCGGAATATTTTTCCGCAACCGAGTTCTCTTCAAATCTGCCACTTCTTCATCCGTTTTGAACGCCGCTATTTCATCCAGAACAACTATAATCAAATTCAACCCCTCCTGGGCTTCTGCCTCAGAATGTCCACTGATGAGAGTAATAGCTTTTTCAAATCGAATCTCCGAAGTCAAAACCTCTGCCCTATCCTTAAAGAAAGGAGAATTTTTCACATACCTACGCAGAGGAGAAAAGAACACATTAGCTGCCTGGTCTTTTGTACTAGCAGTATTCAACATATGAATCGATTCAGACCCACAGGACATATCAGGAGAATAAAAATATGCCTGAGGATTCTTCAAAGCCAACAACAAATAAGCAATCCTCATCAACATAACACGTGCCACAAAATCTTTACCACTTCCTTTACCCCACAGAAGCACCAGCTCATTCACATACCTCAACCTCTTCCAGCCTAACTTTTTTAATGTATCAGTATAATAAATCTGAGTTGCATAATCTATCGCCTCATACTGTTTAGGAGAAAGCTCAGGAAGCCCAAGAAACCGCTTCCCCCGAATAAACTCCTTCAAAGGAACAGGGTCAAACTCAAAGATAGAGGAATCCTCACGACTGTGTTTTTCTTCAGCCCCCATCTTATCAATTGCCCTCTGAAATATACGTCCACCATACATTATTTCTTACTCCAAACATCCAGATAACCTTGATACAAAGCCCGACCAAAAGAATACCGAATATCACGAAGACTCCTACCAGGGTCATCACAAACATATTCCACTCCCCACCCAGACTCCACTGCTCGTCCTGCAAACTGCCTCAAAGCAAAAAAATCAGCCTTACTAGACACACAGCTCGCTATCTTAACTCCTCGCTCATTTTGAGGAATCGCTTCTTTTAGTTCAAACTCTTTTTTAAAATAACTAAAACCCTCTCCTCCCAGCCTACCAAACATATTTTTAGACACCATTAAAGGAATATCTCTACCAAACTGCCCTGTAGCACTATCCACAAAGGAGCTTATCTCCTTATCACGAAGTCCTGAACTTAAATCCCACACAATTCGAAATTTCTTACTCCTTTCCATATACCACAACAAAGCATTCTTATACTTCGGAAGAGCCTTCAAAAGATATGGAACTTTCTCACTAAAAGGAGTAATGAAGACAGCCAATCCTCTTTCTGTCAGAATAGAAAAAACTAATTCACACAGTTTCAAATGACTCTCCGCATTCTTAAATTCAAAATCCAACTGATTAAGATACTCCAAATGCCGAGAAGTAAACAAAACAAACCTCGTCCCATTATTTAGATTCTCAGCAAGACGATTGGCAAAAAACCGAATGTCTGAAACATGGTAACTAAACAAGTTAGGAACACTGAACAAAAGAGGGACTTCTGTTTTTACAACATCAAACCCAACAGTCCTCTCAGTAAGACATTTTTCTCCTTTCAAAAGCTCAAACCTCACACTACCCGAACTCTGAATGTTAAGAAAAAACCGATTCCAAGAATGTTGGTTCACCAAAATATTTTCTTTATTGCTAGAAGTAATCCTGAAGTCTACCCGCTCTTCAAACATACCCTTAAGAATAAACTCCAAATAAATACCTGTATACGGAAGCCAAACCTTTCGCTTCTCCAAAAATTCGGTGTCAAACTTATTCTCGTCTCCTAAATATACATCAACTCGTATCTTCATAGCTTTGCTCTCCCATCCTTATTTATCTCTCTCTTCTTCCACAATACTCTTCAGACAACGAAAAACATCCCTTCGTAGACTCTCATCTACAACCACCCTAGTCAGCTCTTCCACACATTTCTTATAAAATGCCTGCCTTTTTGCTTGTTCCCGCTTAGCCGAATGCATCTCTGCAAATGTCATTGTCAGCCAGCGTTGTAATTTATCCTGAGCAGCTTTAAACTTTTTCTCACTAAAGCTTTTCGCATCCATGTCCAAGCTTAACGTAGTCACATAAGCATCAGCCACTCTATCTATCAACATCTGATGGAAAATCGTAATTTCCTTTGAATCCCCTTCGAAAAGCTTCTCTCCTTCTTCTACTAGATTCTTATATATCCTGACTTCCTCTGGCTGATACTTAGACAAACTTCTCTTGAACATAAGAACTCTCCTGTATAAAAGATACTCCAACCCTACTCAGATGTCAAGAGTTGGACAACCTCTGCACTCTTTAAAGGCTGAGGTTTAGTAGAGGATTTGGACAACCCCCCAACTGAACTAGCAATCTCATAAAATAGGAGCTTTGCGGCTGGTTTTCCCTGGTATACAATTCGATTAGAAATAAAACCATAAGTACATTTCAACATTGCTCCATATAAAAGACTATCTCTAGTCCCCGCTTTTAAAGTCCGTCGGAGCATACTACCCAGGTCGTCAACAAACCGCCGTATAAAAACTTTAAAATCAGGCTGGAACACCTGAAACTCCTCAAATAAGTCCAACGCCTTAACGAAGTCTCCCTTTTCTAATTGCCTTATAATTTCTTTAACAACCGACACATCTCCATATGCTTCCTTTACAAGCTCTTTCGTAACCTCACCCTTCCCAAGAACAGATAAATGCTCAAGCATCACAAGCACTTCCCGCAGATTACAATCCGACAAGGAGTACAGCTCATAACACAGCTCCAGTGAACACTTAGTATCTTCCCTGTCCAGCAAACCCTTCAAAAACTTCTCTACTTCCACCCATCGTATCGGTTTAAATCGAAACTCCAAGAGACGACTCACAACCGCTTCACTCTTTTTGATAATCTCCGAAACATCTGTAGTAATTAAAATGAAAAAAACATTCTCAGGAGGTTCC
>Ga0209977_10000468_pt1 | contig 15850 bp, 18 predicted proteins | sample SumtaG_2_FD_183113 | JGI IMG/M metagenome (GOLD analysis project Ga0209977, IMG submission 183113) | Deep subsurface microbial communities from Indian Ocean to uncover new lineages of life (NeLLi) - Sumatra_00607 metaG (SPAdes) (version 2) | ecosystem: Environmental > Aquatic > Marine > Oceanic... | reverse complement strand
CAACAATCTTTTTTGTTTTGCCTAGACCTGTGTTCATAAGATTTATAACAAACTTATCTTGCCATTCAAACACATCAACTTCTGCGAATTCTTCTTCGCTAACTATTAATTCTGTCATTTTTGTAGGGGCAGCCCGTTAGAGCCACCCCGTTTAACTAACGAAGGATGCAAGAAAATAAAACATCCAGATCATTTTTGAGGGCTATAAAAAATTACCCCTCTTCATTAAATTCTTTTCTTTATCATTTCCGTATACATAAATTATTGCTAAAATAGTAAAATAAACTAATAGAGCATAATATACAATTATCCAAACAGTTAATCACCTCAGTTTCTATATTTATAAAATCCATATGCAGCAGCTGTAGCTAATATTAAGATGATTATAATATCAATTTTCATTTCTTTAATCATCATCCTTTATTCTTTTATTTTGGCTTCTCCATTTCATAAACTGCTTCGTAATCCTTCCCAGCCAAATAGGATATTTGCCCGTTTCTCTTCTAAATTTCTTCATTAACATTAACTCCTTTCTTAAAATCCGCTTCATTTCCTCAGAAACTTTCACAGGCTCCTCAGTCTCATCTCCTGTTCTTAAGAGATACCCTTCTTGTTTTAAAAACTGAAGGTATAGACCAGCAAGTGTTATTCCGTGCCTCTTCTCTGGACTTCTTCTCCAACTCATAATTTTTCACCCGAAGACTCTTCCTCTTTTTTCGAAGACTCTTCCTTTTTTTTAAAATATTTTAACAAATATTCGCTTATAATAACCCTTAAAGCTTGGGCTGTGCTGTCGTATCCCTCATTATCTTTAAAATCGTTAATGAGAAACTTTAATTCGGGAGTACATCTAAACGCGATCTTTTCTTTCTTATCCGTTTTAATTAAATAACTTAATAATTCCGAATAAGAAATTTCTTTATTCTTAACCCGATCCATTATATCTTCTGGATATAATTCATATATTATAGCGTGTCCCACTTTTATCAAGTTTTTAATCGTTCTCACCGATCTTCCAGTATTCTTTGCTTCCATCACAGCAAAACTTTCTACTTTATTCTTTTCTTTTGCCAGTTTTAAACACCCTTAAATCTTCTAAAGTTAATACTCCTTTTGAAACAAAATACCAAACTAAGGCGTTATAAACTTGGGCTGCGTAGGTTAATCCGAATTTTTCCTTAAACTGTTTCATAATTGTATCTAATTTATCGGTTAACCTAACCATAATTTCATGCATTTTAATTTTACCTTCTGTAATAAAATGTTATTTTATATTCATTAGTTAAAAAAATCTATTTATAAAGCCTCGCTTTAATCCTCTGATTTTAATTAACATTTTTGCTTGCGCCCCACAATTTAATAATAACTTTTTGTTATTTTTTTCACTCTCTCATATATATAGTTACGCGAAACATATTTAAGCGCGATGGTGTTTTTTTCGCGATTCGGTTAAGCTCCTTAATTTTCCACCCCACACAGCTCTGCGGATTAAATAAACTGGTCAAAGTTGCGTTTTCAAGCATTACAAGTTTTCTATTCTAGAAGTATAAGGTTTACACTTTTCACTAAACATACTATGTGTATCAAATCGTATAACCGAAATTCAAAACTATTAGCCCAGCAAACCTTATTTTGATCCAGCTTAAAATTCGGTTTTTTATCTTTAATATTTTGGTGTTACACAACGTGTGTGCCCCAAACTAATATAAAAACGCATACGAACAATTCGTGTCAAGGAGAAGTCCCATACGCACCAGTTGATTTAAATTGAGCTATTTTAAAATCCTTACCTTCTTTAGAAGTCACTAAAAACCAAATCTTGAGACCTTTGAGGCACACTAAATGATTTTCAAGGTTTATAGTTTTGACTTAACATATCACACACTCTATTTAGGTTAATCTACTAAGAGATAAAAAAATAGAAAAGAAAAAAGGTTATTCTTCTTTATCTGGGTCTAATTTAAACCCAATTTGCTTACCAAGTGGAGTTTCTGCTATACCAATATGTCGCATTATAAACTTAATCTTATCATCCGTTTCAATTTTACCCTCTAAAAGCATTTCAATTTGCTGTTTTAGTCTAATATTTTCCTCTTTCAGCTTCAGCACTTCTTCATTAGTGGCGTCGTAAATCTCGCAGTCTATACACACCAGCCTCTCAATCTTCAGCCACTCTTTATAAGCAAAACTAATTTGCTTCATGTTAGTTAAGTATTGGTCTAACTGTTGTTTATGTCCCAATAAATGCTCTCTAAACTTATCTGGGCAGCCTTCGCATATAGCAATAGCACTTGAAAAGTATTTTCTTAAAGCGTGTGTTTTAACGTTTTCCGTTATCCCCAGCTTATTTCCAACGGATTTAATAACTGATAAGAAGTCCCGCTTTCTAATTCTATTTCCCATCTTTGTCATAAAAACCTTTGTTAAATCAAGCTTAGTCAAATCGCTGACTTGGTAAGCTGCCATCATTAAGTTGGCTAACTCATGGGGTAAAAACACGAAATTAATGCTAACTCCCTCTTTCATAGTTCTAAAGTTCTTAACGTAATAGTGGTCTTTATATTTCTGGATTTTATATTTTCCGTTTGTTAACCCATTGTCTTCAAGAACATCACCGACTCTTAAACCAGTTAAAGCCATCAGTTTAAAGATAACTCTATATTCAGCCCGCTCTAATCGTGCTTGAAAAAGTTTAAGACTTTCACGGCTGAAAATATATTCGTCTTCATTAACTCCAGCCCCAACACTTGGTAAAGTTGTTTTCTTTAAAGGCAGCCCTCTATTAGTATAAAAGCTTCTAACGTTAGCTTGTATGGCGTTCTTAACGGAAGTTTCATTAACACCAACATTTAACAATTCTACTAAATATCTTTGAACTCTTAAGCTGCGGTTATCTATATCTTCAGTTAATAAATCATCTACATTCTCAATCTCATAGTGATTCATATAGTCTTGTAGATGTTTCAGAATACTTGTTACTGGAAAATTAGAGGCATTTTTGCCTTTATTTTGGTAGAGCTCCACGCGGTCTCTAACCCATTGTTTAACATTCCCGTTTAAAAAAATAGGGTATTTAGATTCCCATTTCTGGGTGTTTTTTTCTGTAAAAATTTCACTTAGATTTAAATTTTTTAATTCAATCATACTATTATAATGGAAAATAAAATATTTAAATGTTGCGATTGCACTCCAACTTTTATTTAAAAAAGTTTGATTGTACTCGCTTTTTAAATTATTTTTTTGTTAGTTAATAGAATAAGTTATCATAAAAAAGTTTGATTAAAATTTGGTAAAAAAAAGTAGGTTGTGCATATTTTTCACTCAGAAAAGATGTGCCAACCTTATTGTTTGTTTTGTAAATCTTGGAGCTCGTATTTTACTTTATAAAGTTCAAAATCTGTTTCTCTATTTTTATCCTTCAATGCGTCAACTTCTGCCTTATGTTTGGCACATTCTACTTTATAAGCAGCAAAACCGCTTCCTATTAAAAGACCTAAAATAATAGTTGTATAAGCTTCTAAATAAACTAAATATTGTATTACTAATAAAACACCAACCAATACATATATTTCTGGATTTGTTTTCTTTAAATAACCTAAGACCCTACTAATTGTGCCTTTCTTGTCGGCTTCAATAACTTCTCCAATTTCTTCTTCTAAAATTAATTCTTCCATATTTAATTTTCTCCAATCCATTCGTACGGATTATTTCATTTTTATAAACCACTCTTTACTCATGTTTCTACCCACCACATTAAAACTAATGAAATAAAATCAACATTTGCATGTCGAAAATAGTCTATCTTTCCATCTGTAAAAGAAACATTAAATTGGCATGGCCCTGTTTGGTTTGCTACCCAAGGGAGAGCTTTTATATGCTGCCAAGTTTGAGTCTGAGCAGAATCTCTCACACTAAGATCAGAAGTTACAGCTGTAGCTCTAAAACGCCCAGCAATACAACATATTCCATTCTTTCCTGACATACTACCATCAATATTACTTAAATCGTATTCTGTCCAAGAGCCTGTTGTACTCCATGTGGCTGCAGAAATATGAGGTGAACTCGCACTATTTACCACATGTAGAGTCCATCCTGCTCCACCACTTAAATCATCCTCACATTTCCATGAAGTACTTGCGAGATCATACTTTAAAATCTTATTATCAGCTAAAGCAGCAACATCAATTGTTTTTCCTTGAATTTTATTAGCATCTCGTAAAGCTGTTACCTGAGCAGCTGTTAAATGTTGTTCCTCAGCATTTCCATTCGGATTTTGTAATACATCATGGTTAGCTGCTGCAATTCTTGCATCTGCATGAGCATTTGTAGTTATTGCATCATCGTGTAATTGCGCTACTTCTGCTGCTGTAAGATGTTGTTCATTAGCGTTCCCATTAGGAAGTGCTATATCATCATGGTCAAAATCACTTGCAACTGGTGGTGTGTGATGTTGATTTGCTGTAACATCAGTTAATTCAGCATGAGCTTTTGTTGTATGACTTGCTAATGTGTGAGCTTGTGGATGTATATCCATAGCATCTATTTCAGCTATAGTATAATAACTCAAAGCATCAAAAGCTGTTTTTAAAGCACTAACATCTACGGTATCAACTAAACCCGCAGTTATTAAATTCGCTACAGTTAAGTCTCCAGTTGTTGTATCATTGGCATCATTCTTTAAATAATCATCTGCTGCTGCTACTGCTGCTACTGCTCCTGCTGCATCTACTAATGCCGCAATTAAAGCATCTACTTCGTCTTGTGTATAAACGTTAGTAGTAAATACAATAAACCACTTATTATCTACATCATCGTATTCAAATACAGTTCCCTTTGCATTGGTAACTCGCTGTCCATTAACTGCATCAGTCGGAAATAGGCCCATTACTTTTTCAATTCCTCTATTTTATTTTCTAACATATCTATTTTTTCTAACATTTTTTTCATTGTCGATAACAAATACCCAACTTTTTGATTTACTGTAGAACTATATCTCTTTTCATTATCACCAGATTCTAAAGCATTTATATTTGGATGTGCTTTAACCCATGGTAATGTATCAACATCAAATACCTTCTGAGTAAATTCTGGATATTTTTCATTTACAATTTTTTGTCTTACATTCCAAGTTTTAACATCTCGTAATAATTGTAAGTCATCAACTTCAGAATATTCTTCAATTATCCCATCATCATTATAAACAAAATGAGAATGTATTGACCATAAAGGATGATTCGCAGCACCATATTCCGTACCAATTTGACCATGTTCGTTTGCTTCATCAGAACCGATTTGGTACATATACATAAGATTTAAATGAGTATGCATAACCCAGTAATCATCGGGATCTCCATTTGGCTTTATATTAATTGTTCCTGAGCTTATAATGTCGTGACCAGCCAGTTCTAAATCTTGAGTAGCTGTATGATTCCCAAGATTATCTGTTTCTGCAGCAATTAAACCACCTACCCCAACTTCTACCCACGCTTCAGCTTCTCCATTATATCTGTACCAAGAATCGAGGTCTTCATCATAATGTAAATCCCCTTCGCTTGGTGCACCTGGAAACGCTGCACTTTGTTCAAACACTTTATTACCAATTTCTATTTCTGTGTAATACCTATCATCATGGTCTGTAGAACCAGCATCGTGATGGGCTGCTATTAAAGTATCAATATTTGAAATATAAGCTAATATTTCTGGTGAACCCCAAGTTGCAGCTCCTTGGTCAGCTAACCAATGTTTAATTAATTTTGCCGATTTATCAAAGGTTAGAGCATTTATATCTCCACCAGTTCCATCACTATATGTATTTAATATGAGTAAATCTTGATAATCTGAATCTGCTTCTCCAGTCATACCCCCTAATGATGTAAAATATGCTTTTATAAATTTATATGTATTAGCGGTATTTGGTTTAAAATCTCTATCGTCTAATGCTCTTAAATTATAAACTTCTGTTACTGCTGCGTGTAAAGCTGAAATTTGGGCATCAGTTAAATGTTTAACGTTGGCTTCTGCATTATAATCGGTTAACTCTTGATGAGCTTTTGTTGTATGACTTGCTAAATCGTGAGCTTCTGCATGAGCTATTCCACTAACAGTTGGGTAATCATTAACCATGCCACTTGTATCAACATAATCTCCACTTACATTTAAATAATCTAATTTTGTATCAACATAATCTCCACTTAAAGCTGGATAATCCCATACACTTCCGCTTAATGCAGCATAATCACCAGAAACTGCGGGGTAATCACTAATTGCTCCGCTGGTTGTAACGTAGTCTCCACTTAAAGCAGTTGTAGTTAACCATGTATTGGCTCTGGCAGTATTGTGATATTGTGGGTGATCGTCATCAACAAGACCAACTAATTCACCGTGCTCTGGATGACCTTCAATGGCAATTAAAGCCTCTACTGCTGATTGGGCACCACCAATATCACCCCAAGAAAGAGACGCTCCCAAACCCAGTGGTGTGGTAACTTGTCTATCAGTTTGTGCTTTATGTATTAAATACATCATTTTATTAAGAAAATCAGCACGTTTCTCTGCTAATGTTGATTTGCCTAATCCACACCATATTATTGTTGCAATTCCGTCAATTCCAAACTTAGATCTTTGAATCATTCTTATTACATATTGAACTTCAGCCTTAGTAGGTCTTACCATTGTAAGACCAACTGTTTTTCCTACTCCTAAATTCGGTTGTAATCCATTAAGAACTATTTTAATACTTGGTCTCTTAACTTTAAATTCTAATAATTGAGTTTCTGCGATTTCTTTAGCTTCTGGTATAGTTAATACTGTTTCTTCATTTATGCTCTTAATTAACGGAGATGTATTATTAGGATCTTCGTCAGTTGCTTTATAATAAATACGTAATGCTGCCGAACCAAATACTTCAACAGTTTTATATTGATTACTATCACCTTCAAACTCCCATTCCCATTGATAATCAGCTTGAGTTAAATCGACACCAGAATCTTCAAAATCAGCTTCTTTAGATACAATAATTTGATAATTTTGATGATCTTCCCACCAATGTAATCCTTCTAATAAACATACCTTTTTTAATACTTCTATTGAATATGTTCCTTTAAACCATTGAGCTATATATTTTGTAAGAGTTGATTGAATATTTATATTAATTCCCGTATAAAGATCAATATCAAATAAAATTTGAGTAGTATTTTCTCCTATTTTAAAATTATCACCAGGCACAACACCACTTTCACTCCAATCCACACCATTAACAGCAATCCAACTAGCACCATTATCATCTATTTGTTCCATTATAAGAGATATATCAATAGCTGCATAATATACACGCATAACAAGTTTTTCAATCAATACATGTCCATCTGTACCACCAGAAGCACCTGTTAATTTCATTCGTAAGTGTTTAAATGAAACATATTCATTATCTACTATATTTAAATATAATTTCAGCTCATCATGTGTTCCTGGAATTATATATGTTTCTTCTCCAAACCACTCAGAATATAAAAACATATTATCATGGCTGAAAGATTTTATTTCTTTCCAGTCTTCGCCATCATTACTATATTCTAATGTCCAAGTTGCTAATGGATCAAATACACCAGCATAATATTCTGTTCTGCAACCCCATCTCCAATCAATTTCAATTTTTTGTATTCTAAGAGTATCAGGAATTCCTTCTCCTTCTGCTGCACTCATAATTGGTGTTATAGCCATATCCCATGGTGTTGTTGTATCTTCAGCATGATATCTATCTATATCAACAGCATTTAATGATTCATGGTCTCCTTCTACATAAACTCCATCAGTCACATAATCTCCTGGTGCACCTTCTTCTTCAGCATACCAAGTTTTATATTCTATATTCTTTGTATTATCTTCAATTAAAATACCTGTATCACGCTCAACATGCCATAAATCATCTACCCAATTGAAATCTACTGATGGTTCTTGTGTATCTTGTAATCCTATTATACTATCACTATTTCCAGTAAAAGAAAGAGTAACTTTAACAGCATAGATTTTTATTAATCCAGTATCCACTGGTATAACTGAAGGTGCTTTAACCCTTACTTGTAATGCAGCAACATGATCTCCGTCAGCCACATTGAAAGATGCTGATGTTCGCCATCCAGTAGTAGTAGTAACATTAATAGTTTTATATCCTTCCCAACCACCATTCCAAAATACATCTACTTGACAATCATCGCTAGTAGTGGCTTGGTTTTCGGCATAAATAGAAACAGTTAAAGACGTACATGTAACTACATTAGTGTCATCTACAAAATCAAAATTATCTATTGCCAATTCAAGACCGTTTACAGCAAATATATTATCAGAATCTACACTTTCTACACTCTGCCAATTAGTAGCATCTGTTTTACTCCATGCTACAGCACCCTCACCATCGGGAACAATATCAGATTCTAAACCCGTTATATCACCATCATCATAAGGTACTAACTCAACGACCCCCTGGGCTAATATATAACTCTTATTCAATGGTTTCTGTTCTAATTTTTTAGAGAAACCTGCGATTGTTATTGTTGTTTTATCATGTAAAAACTTCAATCCATCTATAAAGCCCCTATATAATGTTGTAGGTGTTTCTGCTCCATCTGTTACTTTCATATCTACAAAATTTCTGGTATTCCAAGTTGTATATAAAGCGCCCTCAAAATCTCTTATTTCTACAACAACTTGACTTGGTGCATCCATTCTTATCTGTGGAACAGGGAATGTAATTATCTTCTCTACTTCATCCCATTCTCCTGCATTATCCCAATATAGTTTCATGAGAAATGAAAACCTCCAATAAAAGTTTGAACATTCATTAATCCCATATTTGCTGCCCGTAATCTATTTTCTGTTTGAGCTTGCTTAGCCTGTGCGGCTGAGACCGATGATACTAATATTCCTAAACTTATAAATCCTAATCCCATTTGAATCCACCCAATAGGGCCCCCCGCTGCCCGTGCTGCTTGAATTGATGATAATATTTGAATAGATTGTAAACCTGTCGTAATTACTGCGTCAAATATAGTACTTATTGAACCACCTGCAGCTCTTACAATATTAGTTGTAATCTGATAAGTAGTACGAGCACCCATTGCAAGATTATTAAGACTTGACCCACCTCGTTCTATCGCTTGATCTAATTCTCTAAGTTGTTGAAAGGCTTTAGAAGTATCTATCCCAACTTCGCCAAATTTTGACATTCTAAGTCACCTCAGCTTTGAAATGATTGCTGAAATTATCTGGATTCTCATTTAAGAAATTATTTGTAATACTAACACTTTCTGCCTCTAATAATATTACTACTTGATAATAACTTTTATTTTTAAATCCAGTTTCAATATGATCTTTATAACGACAATTTGTAAAAATATAAGAAATATAATTAACCATATCAGTTTTCCAATATTTAATCTCCAAATCTCTTACTTCTCTATCAAGATAATCCGTCCATTGTTTACGGGTTTCGAGAAATGCCGTTAATAAAATAGGTATCGGTTGATATTGATATGTAGTAACATCTTGCTCTCTTCCCTCATTCTTAGAAGCAGTTTGAGAAATTTGGCTAATTGTATGTTCTGCCAACCAACAATCAAAATCTATATCTGCTCCATTTTTATCCCAAACAACATGAGGTTTTCCATTGAAAGCTTTTTCAATCTCATAAGTATCGTCAGATCCTGCTGAATAAGGTTGTTTAGTCAAGAAAGGTCGGAGTTTATTAAAAATTCTTATTTTATCCGTAGCTAAATTTTCAGTAATTACTTCACTAACAGTTAAAACCGTTGGTGTTGCAGCTGTATTAGAAACAACTGTATAAACATCATTTTCATTATCACCACTATAAACCCATACTAAATAACCCGCATATTGATTTAAAGTGCCACCAGTAGTAGTTAAAGTTATTTCCTTATTACCAGTATGAACAGAAGCTGCCACATCATTGAAGATCCATTTTCCTCTAAAATCTTCTAAAGCTTGATAATTAAAAGTCAACTTTGTAAGTAAACGAGATCCTTCCATTCCTCTAACATAAGCGGATGTACAATAACATCCGACAGCTTGCGCCATTCTTGGTACTGTGCCTTCTAATAATTCCATTCTTATTGTTATCGGATATGTCATTCCAGTATGTAAAGGAGTAATTGTTATAGGAGTCCCCGTTTGAGGATTCTTTAAAATCATAGCTGCGTGTTGAGCTGTAGTTGGATGAAATGAGATATCAATAGGCGGAAATTCTTTTTCTAAATCTGTTAATAAAGGAGTTCTTTCAGAATATTTATAGCGTGGTTGAGTTGGATTAATTGTGTGTGGTAAAGTCCATTTATCACACTCATCAGAAAAATGTCCAAACTCAAAGGTAGTATTTGTTGCCCCTGTTATTGCTGCCTCTCCTGGAGTAGATTCATACTGATAAACTAATCTACTCGCTAGATTTGGTTCACTCATTTGGTAATTTCACCTTTAAATTTCATTGTTTTTAATATATCCTCAATTTGATTAATTTTTTCTTTTCTTTGTACATTTTTAATGTTAAAATACAAATATTCCAATTTTTCATGAATGTATTTGATATTATCATTTAAAGTCTTGATAATATCATCCAATACTTCATTAAATTCTTTGAAATTCATTTTAACCCGTTTCCCACTTCACATCTATTTCTATAACTTTTCTCCAACATTTAGTAGTATTTTCTACTTCTCCTCTCGGCACAAATTCAATACGATTCAATGTTGGTGGTTTTGTATAACCACTTATTTCTTTTCTATCATTTAATTTATTGATTCCGTTTATAATATTATTGAGCCCAGATGTTAAACCAGTTTCCGACGTGTCTTCGATTTCTATTTCGTGTCTATTTTCGTATGAATTTAAAAATTGAGCTACAGATATACCGTTATGTATTAAAATCCGCTGTGGATCGTCAATTTTTGTTATATCCTTAACTTCCCCTTCATGTTTAACCGTAGCGGCAATATGTACTTTACCTATAAATGTTCTTATCCAATCTAAATTTGAATCATCAGTCATTATATTTTACCCTCTAAAATATTTTTCTCTAAATCTTGTCAACCATAAATCAATTCTTTGTGCAGCATATTGTTGCATTTTATAAAAGAAACCACCCACAGCATACGGGTCGTCTAAAGTAATAGCACCATAATGCCCATAATAATAAGCATAAGCTTTCTTGCCACTATGCTCTCTATCAGTGCCGCTGTGTCTTACTTGGGATGTAGCATATTCATCAACCTTTGGTGCATAATCCAAATCTGAACGGATAATTAATTTTAATATATTATTAACTATTCTACTGCTTCTTAAATTTGCTTTTAAATTATCTCTCAATTGACCCGTTCGCTTTGCAACTCTTGCATCAATCCATTCATCTAATTCCTCTATAACATTCTTCAGAATTTTATTAAGAATTATTGTAAACAAATCTATAACTTCTCCGTAATTCATCGACGTTCTTCCCACAATATATTTTATTGAGTCTCTTCTAATAGGAAGTTTAACATATCCTCTAATAGTACTTGTTTGTGGTGAAATTTCTGCCATTTTTTAATCACCTAAATCTTCTGTCAGGGCCACTCATTGGAACTGAATCTACGCCCACTTCTTCACTTTTTTTATTAGGTTCTAAAAGACCATTAATGAAGTCATCAATGATTTCAACCATCCCTTCACGATATTTGTCTCGAACTAATTGATTATGCATTAAACGGGCAGACATTTCTATTACTGCCGATTCTACTCCGTCTGGTACGTCTCCCGTAAACGTTTGCTTGCAAAAAGTATTTGCATATTTTTCAGCAGCGGTTATCTTAGCATCTACAACGCCAGTTGTATAATCTGAGTGAACAGCGGAATAATCTGTTCCAGTATAGTCTTCTAATTCTGTTGCAGTTATGTATTGATATTTACTTGTCATTTTTGAATTCCTCATTAATATCGCCTGTTAGACCATTATAGTGTAAGACACCATCAAACTTATAAGACTTATGCTCCTTTTTATCCATTACTATAACTCCAGGCAGGTCTCTAACCAGTTTATTAAAATCTATCATTTTTGTGCGGATTAAAAAGACACCGCATGTTTAAAATTATATATCGGCGGGTTTTATGCCCAAGTTATCTGTTCTGAAAGTTGTACTGCTCCGCTATCGAAAACGGCTCCTCTGAATCTTGAACCCCAAACTTGATGGTTATAAAACATACTGTTTTCTTCCCCAAGTCTATCAAAGGCTCTTGAAATCAATCTAGCTACATACCGATCATCTGGAACAATCATAAGGATTCTGTCGTGAGTTCCCTTAGTATCTGTTTCATCTGCCCCAGTACCGCTAGTATCATCATAATCTTGGCATAAGATTTTGTTTGTTACAACAAATTGACCAATCTTACGTGATGGCATTGCGTTTTCAGCTTGCAAATTCTTTTTGACTAATTCCCATTGAGTATATGTTTGTGTCATAAAACCTGGATCTATTAACTTAGAAGCCAAATTTTCACTCACATAGCACAGCATAGCTGGTGCTGATTCTCTCATCTCAAAAGGAATTTGGTCGATCATCTTGTTCATTGCGTGATACACATCTGTTGCTCCAGTAAGGACTGAATCAGTATCATCAAGTGCAAGATCTTCAACACAATTAGCTTGTCCTAAAAATCCTTCATGTAATTGAATTCCGTCAGCTAAGACACCATGTAAAAAGGCGTTATCCATATCGCTTGCGAATTTAGCTAATTTAGCTCTATTCTTATCAGCAAGCCACATCTTATCTGATTGATAAGAAGGAATTTGCTCCTTTGGTGTCCATAGATGCATTTGTAATCCACGAAGATCAAACTTTTGTCCTTCGTGGTCTATTTCTGCCATTTTACCCTTTTCTGACCATTCCAATACACCTTGACTAACATCTGGATCAGTTAAATCAATATGTGTATATTCTTGGCTGTCTGTAGGTAAAACTTGAATGAACGGAATTAATTGAGTTTTAGGATTTTCTTGGTAATATGCTACTGCAGTTTCTGCTATTTTCCGATATTGAAAATCAGGGAACGGACTATTATAATCAACCATAGTTTATGCACCCCATATCATATCTAAATATTTATCTCCTGTAGTATAATCAACAGCGAGTCTTCCAACTGATTGATACATTCCTGTTAATGCATTTCCAGTTTGTGGATAATTAACAGTATTTATCCCAGTTGCGACTCTAACTTGACCGCTTTGTGTCCAATCCCATACAACATTAGCACCAATTTTGGCACTTAAGCCTGGATTTTCTTGACACTTAAGACGATATCTTCGTGATTGTTCAGGACGAATTAATTGACATCCAGATCCGTCTGGTATTGCATCATCAGTAGCACCATAATAGGGCTTGATAACAATTCCGTCAAATCTGTCGCCAGCATACATCTTAACACAAGCGATCTTGCCTGTTGCAACAACTATATAAGCCAAATGTGCAGGTTTGAGACTTCCATCTCCTAACGCTGTTCTTTGGGCGTGAAGTTCTGCAGGTATATCAACACTTACTCTTCCGCCGAGGTCAGATAAATTATCAATTGTCATTGTTTATTTTTCCTCTTTTTATACGTAAATTCCGAATTTTTCTTTTTCAAGTTTAGGTTCTACGACAGCTGGAGTATCAGAAACTTGCCCAGCTACTGCTGGAGCTCGTTTAGTTTTATTGGTTTCCACCATATTGATTTTCAATTGTCTTTGAACTTCTTCTTGAATTAGAGTTTTTATGTCTTCTTCTTTTTTAGAATCGGGTTCTTTTTCTTCTATGATTTCAAGTTCTTCTTGAACCTCTTCTACGTCGTCGTCTTTCTTTACAGAAGCCTCAATTAAATTGATAGCATCTTCTTCAGAAAGTCCCTTTTCTTCTAAAAGTTTCTTTAATTCAGACATTTTATTTTTATTTTTTAATTTTATTACTGTTGCTTTAATCTTCTTTACTGATTTCTTTATCAGTTTCTTGCTCTTCCTTATTAAATCCAGCGCTTTTCTCATCGGATTTATTAGGAATTTGAACAGTAATTTCGTCTTTATATTTTTCATTTTCCATTTCCTCTATATTAGGATAAATTTCTTTCAATTCTCTGCCCCATCTTTTCTTTATGAGGAGCATAAAATCAGAACTAAATTGTTTAAATAGAAATCTTTTCTTTTTATTTATTTTAACTTCATCAATTGATTGAACATCAAACATTCCGCCTTGTTCTCGCTCAGATCTAAAGTAAGCAAGCGGCAGTCTCGCAGCATGCGCAAAAGCTTTAATAAATTCGCTTAATGCCATAACCGTGAATTCTGGTTTCATAGGATAATGAGGAAGGATTTCTTCCAATATTTTTCGTGTTGCTCCAATGCCTCTCATTGAACCAGCCAAATCTAATGCGTTTAATAACAATTGTTTGAGCTCTGGTGTTATATCTAATCCATAAACTAAATGATAAAATCCGCTTGTTTTAGCTGAATTTGCGGCTATATCCAATAAACAGTATCGAATATAAACATCTAACGTCCATAATTGTTCTAAATCGTTTTTACCTAATAGTAATTCTCCATCTGTGTCATCTCTTTGACCAAATGATATTAAAACGCCAGTTCCATCATTATTTTCTAAAAGTGGATTATGAAATTTGATTTCTTCTTTAAAATTAATATATTGCTTGTCGGTCTTTGGGATCTCAATAGTCCACTCTACAACACAAGATACTATATTTCCCTTATCATCTGGAATGAATTTCTTGATTTGTCTCTCATAAAATACACGCCAATAAGGCGGAGTTTCATATAATTGAACCACACAGTATCTATGTCCTCTTGCTTTATCCATAATTTTGATGAATAAATCATTCCAATGCTCTTCGTTCCATTCTTTTTTTATTTCGTCTATACTTAAAATGTCAGGATCGCAGATCGGATCTTCAGCAAGTATTTCTTCGTCTAATTTGGAAATATAAGAATGTATAAATGGTGACATACGGATGGCCGCTTCTCTGTGCTGCCACTCATTGATATTTTCTATCGCAAGATAGATTAAAGGATCTTTATACGTGAAAACACCGTAAGCATCAATTACATCACCAATTTTCTGGTTTGAATACATATATGTCATTTTTAAATTTTCAACTCTTGTCTTTTAATTCCACCACTAAAAAACGGATTAACATTTTTATATCTGCCCCTTTGAGAAATGTATATTCCTCCACCGCTACTTTTATGCATAGCATGCAGTAAAGCGTCTAGACCGTGTTGGTCTTGTTGTTTTGCTAACTTTGGCAATCTGCTGTTCTTATCAAACCCAGCTTCATGTAGATTCTTCAAAGTTGTTGGGCACGTTCGCCTATTTATTACAATCTTTCTATTTTGGAGTTCTTGCACTCTAGCTTGTTTTCTAGTGTCATAATTTGCTTGTTTAGCAGAATCATATTTTCCCTGTTTGCCACCCCAAGCAGCATATCTAACAGGAGGCTGTACTCCCATACGTTTGAGTTGGTCTGTAAAGACATTGTTAAATAATCCGTCTTCTACCTCAGTAGTGCCTAATAAGCCGTCAAGCTCCCACAGATCCAGAAACTTAGTTTCTTCTAAAACATAAACATAATCGTCGTCATAATTAATACCAATACGATAATGCTGTGTGTTTTGCCCATTAAAATCCACTCCCCAGTGTTGTACTCCCCATTTATTCTTAAATGCCCCTAAGAAGCCATTATAGAACTTGAGTGTACCATCTGGCTTTCGTGGGCCATTAGGGTCTCCTTCTTCTATTATATTTGTAAACACGGCTCCGCCTGGCACAAC
>Ga0209977_10000467_pt1 | contig 15875 bp, 18 predicted proteins | sample SumtaG_2_FD_183113 | JGI IMG/M metagenome (GOLD analysis project Ga0209977, IMG submission 183113) | Deep subsurface microbial communities from Indian Ocean to uncover new lineages of life (NeLLi) - Sumatra_00607 metaG (SPAdes) (version 2) | ecosystem: Environmental > Aquatic > Marine > Oceanic... | reverse complement strand
TCAGAAGTCAGCCTCAGTGGTTTTGACAATATGCAGTTTCTGACGGATACAAAGCTGAAAGAGCCTGAAAATCATTTTGGATCATTAATGACTTTTGATTCCGTATCTTCTGAAGGTTCGCTCGGTGACGAGATGTATGATGAGAAAGATGCGATGGACATAGATGATGAAGCTGATAATGTGGCAAACTGGGTTGTTAGTAACTGCACATTTGTTCATCAGGGGGATGTAGGTGGTGGCTCAACTTTGGTGGGTAAAATGATTGTTACAGGTGAAGATCCTGATCCGATTGCAAAAAACACAGATGTAACCGCCGCCACCGTCCCCGCAGTTGCAGGAAAAGAATATAAAGTAACTTTTAAATATACGCGAGAAGCAGGCGGTGGAGACGTAAATTTTGAAATATGGCAATCTGTTAGTGGTGATTTACGACAATGCGGACGTCTTGAGGCACTCAATTCGGATGCTTATGTTGAGAGAACATTTTATTTTACAGCTCTGGCAAATGGAGCGATTCAAATTTGGCTTCGTGCAGGGACATTGAATGATGAATTCCGGTTCGACCAATTCTCAATAAAAGAACATACCGCACCAGTTTGGTATCGCTATGAGCTTCCTTCGGCTAGCAAAGGAGTTCATTATGCCACACTCGATGGCGAACCCGTATGGCCAGGAAAACAAAAAGGGGAAGGCTGGTATTACGATGCGGATACGAGATATTTCTATTTCGACGAGGATAAGCGGATAGAGGATGGAACGGACAATCTTGTCGTCCATTATTACACCCAGCAGGCACCTGAGAACGTCGTTGCCGATCTATTGGCTAGGGCAGGGTTATACAGCAACCAGGCCGAGGCACTTGCCGCCATGATATATGATGCCACATCCATCCTCGTAGATAAGGTCTGGTTCAAGGCCGGGTCGACATGCCTGAATGCGGTGAGGATGCTCTGTGAGCGAGTCAATTATAGATTTTTTTTCAACTATGGAGCAAGGCCTGTTTTCAAGCCCGCGCCCACGGTGTCTAATTTATTGATTGATGGGGGATTAAATCTGTGGACATCAGCAACGAGTTTGACGTATTGGACGAAATATATATCTGGCACATCGACGGTCAACAGAGAAGCAACGGAGAAAATTGAAGGGGATTTCTCATGTAGGCTCGATGTAGATGCGGGTAATAATAGTGTATATATTCAACAAACCAACATACCTTTAACACCATTAAGAAGATATAAATTGATAATATGGTATATGAATTCAGTTGCAGGGAAAACCGCTAGATTCGCTTTCTTAGATACTAGTTTCATTATTTATCTCAAAGAGGATGGCACTTGGAATGTTGGCAGTTATCCTATTGTGTTACCTAATTCAACTATTTGGAAAAAATTCGAGGTGGAATTTTATGCCCATGCGGATTATTCAAATTATATTTTATATTTAATGAGCGCTTCCGCCGCTTCCTCCTCAATCTACTTTGATAAGGCATCCATCTGCAAGGAAGACTTTACTTTTACTGAATCCTACATAACCAATATTAGAGATTATGAGGATAGAAGTGAGATAAGAAACATGATAACAATCGAGGGGATTGAACAGGCCTTGCCCGAAGGAGCCGAAGAAACAAAGCCGAGTAAATTCAAGGGCGAGGCTTCAGAAGTCGCATCAATCAATAAATACGGCGAACATACATGGCCGATTAAAAATCATTTATTTCAGGACCAGGCCTCAGTTGATGCATACTGCGCAATTTATCTGGCCGCATTTAAAGACCCTAAATGGTATACGACTTATGATACCCCATTCAATCCCATGCCTTTGGAGAAAGGTGATATTGGGACATGGCGCAAGAAATACGAAGCTGGAAGCACGCCGATTAACCAAAAAGGCATAATACGAGATATCGCGATAAATGAGTTCACCGTTTCTTATACAATAGAGAAGATATCTTAAAGGAGACTAAAATGGATTTAAATTGGATTTTGGATATGTTAACATCGCCATACATGTCTTTATTTTTCCTGTTTTTTCTCGGCTATTTCTGCTGGCACAATGTCTACGATTATAATGACCTTGCCGATGCGATAACCGCTATAAGCACAAATGAGGCGGGTATTTTAATCTCTTATCCGCTGAATATAAACGAAAATTTGACTATCCCTTCTAATATTACCTTGAGATTCATACGGGGCGGAACTCTGAATGTCGGTAAGTATTCTATCAGAAACGCCACCTATAAATGGACATCATCGCCGGCGGCTGCGAACGAGTTTTATCTTGAATTGGCTGGAGGGGGCGATCCTGGATTGACAGAACCGCCAGATGTTTTCGAAGATGATGAGGCGATGAGACATGCAGCACTTGGAAGCCTTGTTGTCGGGGAATGGAATTTCGGCGATAACGACACTTTAGGATACGAAACGGTCTATGTGAGGATAACCGGTAGTGCTGATCCCGATGGCGAAGCCGAAGATTATGTCGAGGCCGCTTATCAAGTAACAATTGCTGGCACTGTAGATGCTGGTTTGTATCGAATATTTGAAGGCGTTGGTTCTGTTGTTTTTTCTGGGACACGAGTAGGGGATGGCATATTAAAAGACATGTATCCTCACTGGAGGGGAACCGCGGTCGAGCCTTTGGAGGCGGTCGATGTAAGAGGAGGCATCAAATTGCGGGATAGAGACCCGCAGGCGATTGTGACATTTACGATTGATGATGATAATGCCATCACGGACTGGCCGGCTCTTTTTGCTTCCAAAGGTGTCAATGCGGTTTCCTGTCCTGATATAGCCAGACTTCCAGACCCCGCACCCTACCTCGCACTGCAAACTGCTGGATGGGAAATCGCCGGACATACCCAAACCCATCCTTTTCTGTCTACGCTTTCGGAGGAACAAATCGAATACGAGGTAGGCGACTGTAAAGCTCTTCTTGAAAGTTGGGGATTCAATGTGCGGAATTTCGTTCTCCCCAATACCGATTGGAACGAATTAGTCCTAAAGATTATTCGTAAATACTATCTCGGAAATTGCGGTTTGATAGACTATGACAGTGCTAATAGACGCCCTTTTAGGATGGATAGACTTGCTCGATGTCATGGCGATAATCTCAATTTAGCGGACTTACAAACCCTTGTTGATGATGCGATTTCTTCGGAGGGCTGGCTGATAGTCATGCTTCATACGGCTGATGCTCCTAAACTTACTAAAATCGGAGACCTCATTGATTACATACAGGGCGAAGGCGTCCAGATTCTCACGATGAGCGAAGCTGAAGATTTGATTGGAAATCTTGTGGATTCATGGAAATTTAGGGTCAGTGCAATAGGAGAAATACAGGGAATTCTGCCGCAGGCTTCTGCTCTTCCCACTATAGGAACATGGAAACAAGGCGATAGAATTTGGAATATTGAACCAGTGGCAGGTGGTTCACCTGGTTGGGTTTGTGTAACATCGGGGACTTTTTCAACAGCTACAGATAATCTAGGTGATACAACAAATGGCAGTCCCATAATTACAGGAATGGACAATAGCTTTGATTTTTGGATTAACGAATATGTTACAGTTTCGGCCGGATTTCCTGCGGGTGTTCATAAAATTATTGGGAGAAAACATAACGGAGCGGAGGAACTAACATTAGATGTCAATGCCACGGGAACAGTGGCGAATGTGACAGTAGAGACTCCTGACCCTATATTTGAAGCGATGGCTTATTTGGATTATCTGAACGGCTCCCTTGTTTGGGATCCGGGCGACCTTATAGACGGCGCAGGCGAAACATCGGGAAACATTGCTGTGACAGGCGCGGCTGTGACAGATAGAGTCGAGGTTTTTCCTCCCTATAGTTTACAAGCAATTTTATGTATGGGGTATGTTTCAGCCGTCAATGTGGTTAATATCCGCTTACAGAATGAGACAGGTGGAGCCATAAATTTGGTATCGGGAACATGGAAGGTTAAAGTTCATAAATATTGAAACACTAACCTTTATCAGAATTTAAGTTTTTAGCTTTATAAACATTCCCTTCCATAATAATCCTTGACTTTCCCTCTTTACTCGTCTATACTCCTGCCTAGAGGTGAAAACATGGAAAAAGAACTATCGAAAGAAGCCAAATTGCTCTTGGAATTCAAGCAAGAAAGTCGTTTTTCTTATGAGAAATTAGGCCATGAAATAGGGGTAAGTAGCGCAACAATTTATCGTTGGTGCAAGGGTCGCCAGAAGCCGTCATTAATGGCGAAAAAACTAATCAAAGATTATCTCTTAAAAGCTCATCTCGGGTAGACGGATGCATAGTAGACCATTCGGAAGCTCGAGAAAGTTTCTCTACGGCCGTCTGAGAGAGTTTTTTAACAGAGGAGATGGGAAAAATATATTTAAACCAAAGAAATGGCAACGTTTTGATTTTAATCCTCTTGAAAATCCAATCCCCACATCAAAGCTCGCTTTTAGTGGTAATTATGCAATTATAGTGGATGGAAATTTAAATTATATAGGCAGGTCCCAAAATATAGGAGCCAGACTTCAGGAGCATAATTTGGCTGTTGGTTTTTCTAAAAAATCAAAAATAGAAATTGCCATTAGAAAAGAATCGAAAGACGAAAAAGACATTATCGAATATAAGTTTATTGCTCGATTAAAACCACCAGCAAATAGAAACAATCCTATTCCTCTTATTTTTAAATGAGAGTTAAAAAAAGGGGAAAGAAAAATTGATTGATTGTAAGGGAAAGGCCGGAATCCCGCAAGAAACCGGCCTCGTGCGATCTGTGAGGATCGCGTGCTTAGAAAGCATGTAGACCATACTTGAAAAAGTATGTTTTTGTAAAGAGGAATTTAATGCAAGATTCAACAATAAATTTATTTATTGAACACGATGAAGAAACTGTTATGTGTATTATAGATTGGGATGATGATGAAGATGATAAGATAGGTCAGAGAGCGGAAATTTCCATTGATCAGCCAACGCTTCATTTTAGACTCTCACTGCCGAAAAATATCTTTATAGACATGATAAAAAAGGCTAAGGAATTATTTATAGCTTGACATTGCGGTTTACAAAAAAGTAAAATCTGTATACAGAAGGATAAAAAAGGAGTAACTATGGTAAAAGAAAAAAAAAGTCGCTCGACTAAAGTCTTTAGCATAAGAGCGCATCCCTGGCCATTACATCAGCTCCTTTCATATGCAAAAACTTACAATTACTCGCAAGTGACCGCATTCGACCTCGCAATATCATGCCTCATGCAGGACGTGCCGAAACATCTGCGGGATAAATGGCTGAGAGAGTTTAAGCGCGCAAGAAAAAAGGGAGAAGAATAATGGGCATGGACTGGATCAAACTCTGGACTAAGATGCTGTCCTCAACAGTAAGCTATGAAATGGATATTGGCGGTTTCGGTTTTTTTACCAAACTGTTATTGCTTGCCGGGCGGGATTCGTTCGATAAAGGCGAGATAAAATACAGCGACCACAGCCACCTAGCGCAGATGATAAATTGTAAAGCCGAAGAGTGCGAACGATATATAAAAAAGCTGAAAGCCACTAATAGAATAGGCTTGCGGAAAATAGAACGGGAAGGTTATGTTATCAGAATTATTAACTGGCCGAAATATCAAGCAAGTCACTACAAAAAAAAAGCAAAAAAAAAGCGTCGCGGTAATACAGGAACTATCAAAAATGGGGGTTCACGTATGACCAATAGACTAGATAAGATAAGATTAGATAAGAAGAGAAGAGATGAGAGTAGAAGAGATAAGAAGAGTCTGAGAAGAGAAGAGGAACAAAAAGAAGGAGAAAAAAACCCCCACCCACCCTCACCTAAAAAAGTTGAAGCATTAATAAAAGAAAAGTCAAAATCCTTCACCGAACGGAAAACCAAAAAGTTGGATACAAGCGAAGGCGCATTCTCCCAGCAAATGAAAGAGATCTTCGCTAAAAAGAAAAAGAAGGAATATCCATAATTAGAAAAGTCCGACGGCGTCGGACAATTAAGAAGGAGTGAAAATTGCCAGAAGATAAAATTAAGTTGCTAGTGAAACGCCTCAAAGAAATACTCGATGATGCTGGATGCTATTATTTGGTCACAATCGCCATGAAATCGAGTAGCCTAAAAAAGGGTAATTTTGCAACCTTTGGGAAAGGTGACGTAATGCAACTGATCGCAGATACCCTAACAACCATACAAGAAAAAGATATGTCAGATGTGTCTTTCATGGGTAAAGATAGTCGACCTAGACGGATTCATTGATATTGATTTTAGTAAATTTACTAAGACCCCAAGAAAGGACTGATCTTGAACTTCGGGCGAAAACGCCCGAGGTAAGAGGGGATGGTAAAATTTTACCACCTTATATCACCTAAATCTCATTGCCTCTTTTTTGAGAAGGATGCTTAGAATAACATACCCCTGATATCTGCGTCGCATAAAGAATATTATGTCAACTAGCCAACAGGGGTAGGAGGAAAGAAAATAATATCCCATCGTTATTTCAGGGGTTAATCGGATTTAACGGGATAAACCCCCCTCAAATTAGGGTAAAATGGGACACAAAGTGCTTGCAATATGCGATAAAAAGGTTAAAATGGGATGTTATAAATGTAACAAATTGTTACATATTATTTTTTAATAAATTTTTTATCCTCTTTGTTATTAATGGCTTAAGATTATATACCAATGGAGGTAAATTATGAATAAATTAGAACAAAAACTCCCACGTGGTCGCCGAAGGGAAGTTCATGGAGGCTATTCCTTCCTAGCTAGCGGCAAGCTGCCTGAACATAGAGTATATTTACTCCAGTATTTGACGAATTGCAGGAAGGGATTGCTAGATGATCTAGGCGGTGAAGATAATCTATCCACGGCGCAGGTCGTATTGATAGACCGAGTAGTCAGCAAATTAGGCTGTATTCGTTGCGTAGAAGAGCATATACGCGAGAACTCAGTCATGGTAGGGGAAGTGCTTGCACCGTCCCTTCAAGCCTCTTATTTGGCATTTAACAACAGTTTACGGCTTGACCTCTTGGCTTTGGGTTTAGATAAGAAACTGGTAGACGTTAACAGCCTTGATAAATATGTCAAGGAGAAATATGGGAAGAAGTAAATATTACACCTCTCTGAATCAGAGAGGATTTCCCTTTTTAAAGGGAAAACTCTTGACAAGGAGGATAACATGAAAGACCCACGTATCGGTGATTTAATCGAAGAAGAGGCCGAGAAAATGTATGAGGAAAGTGGTTGTTTGAGTTTATGGATGCTGACCAGGAGGGTTGCCAGGAGCATTGGTGTTAGCACTGAGGTAATTGTGCGGCATTTAACAGGATTAGATTATGTTGAAATAGTCTCTGGGACATTTGTTTTGAAAGCTGACAGCGAAAGTCCCAAAGCAAAAAAACTAATAAGCCTTGCGGAAGATGACTTTTCGTTTATGGTATCCGATGAGAGGGAGGGGAATCCGCTAGGTCAGGAATTTATTCAAAAAGAGACACAAAAAATAGATTATACAACTTATAATATCAATGAATTGCGCTCAATTGCCACAGGCAAAGGAATTAAAGATGCTTTTTTTTTAACAAAAGAGGTCTTGATTAAAAGGATAAAAGCCAAATTGAGAGGATAATCGATGCAAAAAGACCCCAAATTGCGACGTGCGATAAAGCGTATTGCTCAAATACTGGAGAGGTCGGGATTTAGGATCTCTTTTTGTGGAGGTATTCTCAGTGAAACGTTCAGCATAGTGGCTGATTCTATTTATTCACCGGACAAAGATTCCGGGATATACATCAAGGTAGCTATTGATTCGATTACTAAGGAGATGTTAGACATCATCCTGAATTATCCGACGCGTCGGAAAAAGGAACTCTGGATTTTGAGACACGGGAGGTCCTCCACGGATCCTGGAGTGTTTTTAATTTACAGGATTGATGGCAAGAAAATAGTCGAACATCCTAAAGGCTGGCCGATTGAAAAAGTGAAGTCAAGTCCCCAAAAACGACAAGTTACTCGTTAAAAAGAGGGAGTAAACTGTCCAAAACGATAAGCTAACCTAGCTATTCAGAAGTCGGCAAAAAAGCAGGGTTTATAATATCTTCGAGACCTAAATTGGATAATTTCAAAAACCCATTGTGGGTTTTTGATTTTCTATCACCACCTAAAAGCCGATGAATTGGGAAGAACATATCGAATCGCTGAGGAAGAAGAAAGCTCGCCAGCTCGTTGATATCGAAATTGATGAGATAACGCTTTGCAAATCTCCGGCCAATAGGAAGAAATTTTTTATTATGAAAAGGAGGCAAACGATGACTAAAGATTTTGATAAGGCCATAGATATGGCCGAAAAATTCTTAGATGAGGATATAGAGAAAGCGGAGAAAGTTGATGCGAAAAAACTCAAGAAAGCTATGGAGTCCATCTTAGCTTACAAAGAAGATATGCCTGATGAATTGAAGGATGCAATTGACACTATTTTGAAATGCGCTGCCAGTTATGGAATTCCTACCAAGAAAAGCGAGGTCGACGATTGGCCCTCCATTCCAATTATGGCGCCGGCAGGCACACTTGAGAAAATGGTCGAAGATACCGAAGACGAAGAAGATGATGAGGAGGTTTGAAAATGGCACCAACATATAAAGAAATGCCTCACATTATTGAGCAGATAAGGCAGGCCAAAGTGAAATCTGGTTATTCAGATGCAACAATGATTACGGCTATAAATGATTTTTCGGGCAGGGGATGGGCTGCGAATTTTCTCACTGGTTTACTTGGTGCGAAACTGAAACCAGACGCTGATGCAATCGATGTTCTTGAGAAATATCTGCTTGCAAGTTTTTATACATATAACAGTTCGTAACTTTTGGTATGGATAGAGCTCCATTTTCTATTCATTTTTTCGATAATCTTTCTTGGCACTGAGGGGGCAGCTAAGAGGTTGCCCCTCAGGCAACTGGAGACTAAAAAATGAACCGATTAGAAATGTTAGTCAGGGGAAAGAATGTCCGGCCGGCCAATATCGTCCAGCAGAAATTATCTATTGCTAGATCTAACCTGGATAAACAAAAGGGCGAGCTCATAGGCCTGCAACAAAAAAGGGGAGAAGAATCATCGAAAAGCAACCGAAATTACCGAAGACTCGAATATTTTGATGATGAAATTATCCTAGCTAAAAAAAGAATAGATAATATTCCTTACGAAATAGAAGCTTTGGAGAGACAGTTAATTGATTCCAGATCAGCCGATGTCGAAAAAAAAGCCATATATGACGATTTTATGAAAGAGACATCAATAAAAGGGCTTGAGGCAAAAAGTCGATTGCTTTTAAAAAAGTTAGAATCGGCACTAAAAACAAACGAAGAGATTCTGGAATTCCACAGAAGGCGCAATGAAGTTGAGAAAAACACGGGCCGAAGGGTCGCGGTTCCTAATATCTGCGGGGGTTTTAAAAGTTTAGGAATCATTGTTGATATTTGCGAGGGAGAAAATAATGGAATACCGCGGGGATTCACCAGGTGGAGTTCTGTAGAAGGTGAAGATACTGTATGAACAAAAAAATGCTGCCGACTGCGGTCGGGAGTAAATCTATTTTCTTGTCATGCCTAACCTTATTTGGGTTAGATCTCTTTTTTCTTATTCCTCTTTATTGCGGGGTCGGGATTGCATCCCCTGGCCCCGCTATTTTAAAGTCATTTTGAGTGGCCGAAATGAGTAGAAACGCAAGCATATCAATACAGCGAGGGTTTCCAGGTCTTTCGCTTCCTAGATACGAGATAGATATTGCGAAGGGCATAGTGCCTGGGCGGACGGCTGTTCGACATTTCGGACACAATCTAGCTTGCGGGGCGACTGAGGAAACGATTTGGGGTCTTAGTTCGCTTTATGTATATCTGACATCGGCCGAGCGATTAAAGGTCTCAAGCGACGCCGCAGCCACCGATATTCCCGCAAGCACAGGCGCATGGACTGTTATAATTTATGGTTTGGATGTGAATTACAGGATCATCACAGAGACGGTTACACTGGAAAATCCTGGCCCGGTGACAACGATACAATCTTATCTGCGAGTTTGTGATCTGCAAGTTATGACGGCCGGCACGGGAGGCAAAAACGCAGGGAATATAAGCGTCAAGAACAACGCTAACACAAACACGCTTGGTTATATTCCGATAGGAGAAAACGAAGCGCATATGGCATTCTGCACAGTGCCTGCAGGTCAGCGATTTATAATGCTCGCTCGCCAAGGCGGAGAGTTGGCGGCGAAGGTTTCGCATATTTTGTTCTATATTCGGGAATACGGCAGTGTCTGGCAACTGCTACGTGATATTGTCGTAAAGGATTCTCATTTCTATGTGCGCATATCTATGCCCTGGGTCATCCCGCAGAAAGCAGATATAGAAGTCCGGGCTACTGCGACAGGTGGTTCAGGGATATTATTCGGCGGTTTTGCTGGTTTTCTTGAAGAAAATAAATGGTGAGATATAGCATTTGAAAATAAAATAAGCGCTTCTTCCGAGACGGCCCGATCGAGCCCGGGCCGGACTGGAAAATCCAAAAGCGCGGTTTTCTATTCACATAGGTCGTTCCACAGACGCCTAAATCTAAGGGGGTCGGGGGCAAGCATCCCTGGCCCCAAACTAACGATGGTTAAATTCGAAATTGATAATAAAACTTATAAGATAGATTTTTCCGCATTTCCGCCGTCCGCAATAAAACAAATAGAGGAATTAAAAAGACGGATGGAAAACAACGACCGCGAGGCCATGTATGAAGCTCTAGTATTATTGGCGGGCGTGAAGATAGAGATAATTAATAAATTAGATGTGAGGCAAATAATTGAACTTTATAATCTCATTGATATGGAGGCAAAGCGGTATGTTAGGTTTCATTCCCATTAAGGAGAATTAAAAATGGTTCTTCAACAATTGCAAACAGTAGTCACAGAAGCCCATGCCTTGGATTTTTTTGTGGCCAAAATATCACGACGGCGCACGGCTCAGCGCAACTACCGCCGATTATTACAAATTGAGGAACGAAAATTGAAACTGGTCGTAAACGAATGGTTGGATTGGACGGTGAAAACTCTACGCAAGGGTCTCTCGCAAATGAGAGGAAAAACCGCAACTAAAAAAGTAAAGAGCATTGCGGATTGGCATGCAATCGCTAGCCGTGGTGAGGAATTATTGAAACCGGCATTGGCCGATACACTGAATGCCGGTGGGAATAGTGTGATGGACCGCATAAGGAAACAGGAACGTTTTGACCCGATTGGCGTTGAAGCTGTTCAATGGACTACCGAGCATACTGCAAAGATGGTAGTCGATATAACTGGAGAGACGATGCTGGCTATCCGCGAGTATATAAAAGTCGGCATCGATGCGGGAAAAAGCGTCCAGAAAATCGCCATGGAATTAAGGCCGTTGGTCGGATTGACGTCTAGAGACATTATGGCTGTGGCTAATTATCACGAGATGCTGATCCTGGACCGGCCGGAATACACGGCTACAAAACAACGTGCAATGGCAGATACGTATGCACGGCGATTGCACAGGCAGAGAGCAACGACAATCGCCCGCACCGAAACAGCTTCTAGTTTGGTTGAGGGACAACGACAGGGCTATAAGCAAATGGGCATAAAGCGACTAATGCGCGTGGAAGCTCCGACCTGCTGCGACATATGTGCAGATTATGATGGTCATGTATATACGATTGCGGGAGCCAGTGGCATGCTACCCGAACATCCGAATTGCGGGGGAACGTGGGTGGCGGCATGATGAAGGAGATTTAATATTTCATTCCAAGCTGGAGCAATAGTAAGCCAACTTACGCTGGACAGGTCTAAGTTCTCTGCGGCTATGAAACATGTTACAGGAGACGTGAAGGGCTTCGGTAATATAATTCAAAAGAACAGCGCACAGATAAAGAAGATGGGAAGGTCGATGACCGTGGCTGGCGGCGCGATTGTCGGGGGTCTTGGTATGATGGTCAAGGCTTTCGGGAGCTTTGATGAAGCCATGACCAGGTCGCTTGCCATAATGGGCAACATCTCTCCAGCCATGCGGAAGGAGATGGAAAAGACCGCAAAGCAATTGTCTACAGAGTCGACATTTGCGGCCAAAGAGCTGGCAGAGGCATATTATTTTCTAGCCTCAGCCGGCATGAATGCAGAGCAATCTATCTCTGCGCTGGCACCTGTGGCTAGATTCGCTCAGGCTGGCGCTTTTGACTTGGCTCAAGCCACCGATCTCTTGACTGACGCTCAAACTGCTTTGGGTTTATCCTCCAAAAATGTCATAGAAAACGAAAAAAACCTTATTCGAGTTTCCGATGTCTTGGTGGGCGCAAACACATTGGCGAATGCCAGCGTTCTGCAATTTTCCGAAGCACTGACAAACAAGGCCGCCGCCGCTATGATTAATGTCAATAAAGAGGTGGAAGAAGGTGTTGCCGTTTTGGCTGCATATGCCGATAAAGGGGTAAAGGGACGGCTTGCAGGGCAACGTCTAACGATGATGTTGAATGGACTTTTTGCCGCTACGCGAGAGAATAAGAAAGCTTGGGATGATGTTGGGATTTCGCTCTGGGATGCCGAAGGGCAAATGCGGAGCATGGGCGACATAATTGCAGACTTAGAAGGTTATCTAGGTGATATGACCCCAGAAATGAGAGAAGCGGAACTTGCAACACTAGGTTTTAATATCAAAACAAAGGATTCTATATTAACCTTGTTGGGTTCATCTGAGAAGATAAAAACATGGACAGAAAAGCTAAAGAACATGGGCGGCATAACAAAGACTGTTGCCGACAAGCAGTTGGAAGCTTTCAACGCAAAGATGACGATTTTAAAGAATACCGTTATGCTTGCGGCCGTGGCCGTAGGAGAATCCCTGGCTCCGATGATAGAAGACCTTGGCATAAAAATTAAATCTGTGACGGAAGAAGTTACAAAATGGATAGAAAAACATCCTGAAATCACGGAAATAATCTCCAAGAGTGCTTTGGGTATAGGGGCATTGCTACTTGTTTTGGGGCCTCTTGCGATGATGTTGCCAGGATTGGTTCTGGGTTTTAAGTTGTTATTGCCAGTCGTTGTCGCAGTGGGAGCCCCGATTATACTGTTGGCTGCGGCGATTGCCGGAATAGCGATATCGGTGCAAAAGTTGTCTGACAACCTAACTACGGCCAGAAAGGCGATGAGCGATTTCCGCGAAGAAACGCTTATTTTCGCAAATGCGGCCGAGAATTTCAAGAAGCTGTGGATAATAGTACGGAAAGAGGGGGGAGAGACCCTGGAGCAATTTGATGAGTTGTTCAAGCGGTTCGGTGGGAATTGGGACATGATTCTCGGAACAATAATCAAAGACCCGAAATTCGCCACCCTAAAAACACTCTTATTTGAAGTTGCGACTGGACTTAAAACGATATCCCTTGAAGGGAAAGACCTTTCTATTACGATGCCCGAAGGTTTTGTGAAGGCTGGCGAAGCTGCCGAAAAGACACTTCCAGTATTCGACTTGTGGGCGTATACGATTGGTAAAATCTTCCATGAGACTTCTGTTCGTGCTATGGAAATGCGGTTGGCAATGAGAGACATTAAACCTATAATGCCCCCCGTTTCAATGACCTTGCCAAAGATGTCGTTAGAGGATTGGAAGAAATGGTTGAAGCAGTGGTATAAAGGTTTGCAAGAGAAATGGAAGAAAGAATGGGAAGCGATGATGTGGACGGTAAGCACCATTGTGGGTCAGATAAGTGGAATCCTCAGCCAGCTTTCTGCTAATCAAATGCAATTGATTGATAACGAGGAAAAACGGCGGACTGACGCTCTTAATAGTCGAAATGAAAAAGAGATAGCGGCACTTGAGAGCTGGTATGAGAGGGAGAGGCTAAGGATAGAGACTACAATAACAAACGAGGAGGAAAAGAACGAAGCACTAGAGGCTTTGGCGGAGGAGCACGCAGGAAAGGAAAATGATCTGGCAGAGGCGCAGGCAGAGACACAGACAAAACTAGAAGAAGATATCGAAAAGAAAAGAAGAAAGGCCATGAGGAAACAGGCCAAATTTCAGAAGCTAATCAGTTTAGCTATGGCAGGTATCAATATAGCAGAAGCGATTACAAAAGCACTGGCCCTTGGTCCGCTACTTGCACCAGGTTGGATAACAGCAATTAAAATTCTGGGGGCCATACAGATAGCCGCAATAGCGGCCGCTCCGCTGCCCGCATTGCAAAGGGGAGGTACGTTGGGTGCTGGTGAACCTGCAATAGTCGGAGAGGCGGGTCCTGAGCTTTTTATGCCAGCGACACCAGGTGAGATAATTCCTTTGCGCGGAACTGCAGGGATGGCCACTGCGGGACCTGGGCCATTTCACACAACAATCAATTTAAAGATATATGCACAGCGTCTTGATGACCGGACAATCAATGAGGCTGGCGAGAAGATTTATGCCGTAGTTAAGAGGCAAATGAGGAGATTTTAAATGGGTTGCCCCACTAAGAACGTATATTTAGGACCGGTCGGCGGGGGGATTGATGCTGAGATACTTCCTAAAGTCAAATTTGTCGGCGGTGCTCCAGATTTTCCTTCAACGTTCTTTCCACAAACAGAAGAAGCCACGATGTCTGATAGAAGCAGAAGGTGGGCATTTTTCAGCGGCGTAACCGAATGGGGCTTGGGATGGGGATATCTCACGCTACCACAATTGAATCAACTAAAAGCACTCCTTGCGCTCAATCGGATCCTGAAGTTCCGGAACGATTTTGAGGATATTACTGAATATGATGTTGTTATTACCGATTTCTCTTGGGTGCCTGTATTTCCAAGAATGAGAATCTATCCATATTACAAAGCCGATATGACATTGAGGCAGGCATAATGCAAGCAATAGCTCCCGTAACAGAAGCCGACCTTCTATCTAAACAGCAACGACCACCACTGCTCAAATTCGAGATACTCTACTGCTGTTGCTGGGTTGATCTGACTAGTTATGTGATTGAAGGTAGTCTATCAGTATCAACTGCCGGGGCAGAGCTATCACCCGCTCCTGTGGCCGGTCAATGGAGTGTTGCTTTAAATAATAAAGGCGGTCGGTTCGATCCCGACGAGCCGGGTTATGCTCCATATAACGAGTATTTCAAGGTTGGAAGAAAAGTCAAGATTTCTATCGGCGCGAGATATGGCGGAGTGAAACGCTACTGGAGACGAATCTACGGCTTCATGGAGATTCCCAATTTTTCTATTCATAAGTCAGAAGTCAGCCTCAGTGGTTTTGACAATATGCAGTTTCTGACGGATACGAAGCTGAAAGAGCCTGAAAATCATTTTGGATCATTAATGACTTTTGATTCCGTATCTTCTGAAGGTTCGCTCGGTGCTGAGATGTATGATGAGAAAGATGCGATGGACATAGATGATGAAGCTGATAATGTGGCAAACTGGGTTGTTAGTAACTGTACATTTGTTCATCAGGGGGATGTAGGTGGTGGCTCAACTTTGGTGGGTAAAATGATTGTTACAGGTGAAGATCCTGATCCGATTGCAAAAAACATAGATGTAACCGCCGCCACCGTCCCCGCAGTTGCAGGAAAAGAATATTTAGTAACTTTTAAATACCAGCGTAAATTAGGAGATGGTCCGGTAAACTTTGAAATATGGCAAACCGTTAGTGGAGATTTACGACAATGCGGACGTCTTGAGGGACTTGATTCGGCTGCTTATGTTGAAGTATCACTTTACTTCACGGCTTTGGCAAGCGGAGCAATTCAAATTTGGCTTCGTGCAGGGACATTGAATGATGAATTCCGGTTCGACCAATTCTCAATAAAAGAACATACCGCACCAGTTTGGTATCGCTATGAGCTTCCTTCGGCTAGCAAAGGAGTTCATT
>Ga0209977_10000466_pt1 | contig 15887 bp, 17 predicted proteins | sample SumtaG_2_FD_183113 | JGI IMG/M metagenome (GOLD analysis project Ga0209977, IMG submission 183113) | Deep subsurface microbial communities from Indian Ocean to uncover new lineages of life (NeLLi) - Sumatra_00607 metaG (SPAdes) (version 2) | ecosystem: Environmental > Aquatic > Marine > Oceanic... | reverse complement strand
CGCTCCCGGGGCAATTATCACCTTGCTCCAGGGCCGGCAACACTCCCTAAAACATTCACGAGCTGGAGAATATGGGTTTATTTGAATTAGTGCTGATCTTCGCGGGGATCATCTGCGTACTCATAATCAGCTATGGCTTATTTTTAATGAAACCCTATCCAGAACCAATTGTTACAAAGGGAAAGATTGTGGATAAATACACACTTCCTGAAGTCAAATGTTATACTGTCACATTTCCGTCGGGAGGATGTACGTCAATGCTCGTGGACATAGAGACACTTCACATTGTTATTCTTTCAGAAAAAGGATGCAAGACGAAGATACAGGTTGGAGAAGAAAAATACAACTCTTTGGAGATAGATGATCCAGTTGAGATTATGGAATACTCACGGACGAAAACGATAGTGGAGAAAAGGTCACCATACAAAACCGCTACAAAGTCCTGAAGGAGGTCCTTGGTTAAAAAGATGAAGAGCAAGCCTAGTTTGAAAGAAAGGCTGATTCTTGAAGCTACCCCTCGCGATGAATGGGTAAAGGCTAATGAGATAGCCGATAAAACAGGTTTAACCACTCAAGCCGTGGGTTCAATAATAGGCTATAATCTGCTTGGATTCATCGAAAGGAAAAAATTCGCGGATAGAAGCAATAGGATTTTTTTATACAAACGCATTAACTAGCGCGCAGTTGGCGCGCGAATTCGCGGGCCAATTCATATTTCAATTGGGTAGGTTTACCTGCCGAGAGATTTAAAATATGAAGACATGATTAATTTCTTACTCAACGGCAGATGATTGGAGGTTTTAATATGGAAATCGGTTTGATCGGAGCAGGTAAAATGGGTGAGTTTTTTTACCCAGTATCTTCTTGACAAAGGGCACAGCTTGAGACTCTATGATATCATTCAGACTAGGGCTCAGAATTTGGCGGAGATCTATGATTGCCCATGGTATGATTCGTTATTCAGTGCGATATCAGAAGTGGATATGGTCCTTCTATGCACTCCAATTAAGGAGATCCCGAGTATCGTGCGAACTATTGTCCCCGATATGAAACAGGGTTCTATTCTATGCGAGATATCCTCCATAAAAATGAGAACGGTCGCCGCGCTTAAAAACCACAGAAACGATGTTCAACCACTAGCAATTCATCCGATGTTTGGACCAGATATCAAAGAAATCCAAGATCAGACGATTGTTGTCGTGCCAGTCTCAGATCGAGATAAAGAGGTAGCACTAGCTGAATCCCTTTTCAAAGACATGAACATCATGGTCGTTGATGCTGAGACCCATGACCGCATTATGGCGTCTATCTTAGCTCTTCCTTACTTCATGAATCTAGCCTTTGCGTGCACATTATCCACAGAAAACATGTCATTGATGAGAGAAATGGCGGGGACAACATTTACAGTACAGCTTGCCGTGACTCAGAGCGTTGTCGGAGAATCCCCGGAATTGATAGAATCCCTGATAAACGAAAATATTTTCTCGAAAGATATGATTAACAAGTTCATCGACGAGTCCAGGCATATCCGGAGAATGCTGAAAAATAAACCATCACAAATAACGAAAACATGTGAACGACTCGAGGAATGGATGATGAAAGACAGTGAATATATAAACGCGAGGAATACACGAAACGAGCTCTTTGAATTAATACGCGCACGAAAAATAAAACGCTCTTAATAACGTTTTTCGCCATCCTTCACCATTGGAAGTGATAGTGCGGGGAAAATCTTAAAAATTAAATATATCCCATATTCTGGTGGGGAGGGCTAGGGGCCTAATGGAGACTTGCGATCCTGGATATCGGGTAAGCGTTGCAGGGAGAGGGTCGCCAAACCCTTCACGACCTAGCCAGGTGGGTTCCTGCTCCCGGGATTTTATTTCCACCTTGCTCCAGGGCCGGCAACACTCCCCATCATACTATTTAGGATCGCCAATACAACATGTTAGATAACTTAATCACAACGAAGCCGATGATTTTCTACGCGGTCTCATACATCCTTGACGAAATTTCAACTTTCGCATTAATTTATTATGGTGGAATCGAGCTAAACCCGATAGTCTCTTGGATGATCAGCGTGAATCCCATGCTGTATTCCCTAGTTGACTTCATGATATTCTTCTCCTACTGTGCTGCGGATAGCCATCTACGAGGGAAGGACAATGACAGAAACTTATTTTTATTCTGGTCTATAGCGGGATTAACACGATCCTCTCTCTTCATTTGGAATGTAATTCAAATATTGGGAAAAGTGTTATGATGTGTCTCCATTTCTCTGATGCGCGAATCGCCATTCTACTCCAGAACCAACAGATTATGTAATAAATCTTAAATTATGATAAGCACTAAGGCATTAATCATTGGAGAGAAAATAAATTTGGGATACTTCAGTAGCAGAGACTTATCGGCCATCTTACTTTTCTCTTCCATGTGGGCTATCCTGAACTGGATATTAGCTCCAATCGTCTGGAATCTCACTCACCTTCCTATACTCTGTGATATGGTGGGAACAACATTACTCATTTTGACGGTGTGGTTAACCAGAAAGCCGGGAGCGTCTTTTCTCATGGGAGTCGTCACCACGATTCTTCACCTCATTCTAAGACCTGGTTCATTCCACTTCCTGGGATTTACCGCGGCCAGCGCCCTATTTGACTCTGCGACGACCCTGGTTGCATATAGAGAAAGATTGTCAGGAAAATGGATAGATCACATGATACTAATCGGGATATCTATCACATCATGCCTTGCCGCAGGCGCTATAATCGGATCCCTCTTCATGAACATTGGAGGACTATACTTCTTCACGGCCCTACACGGATTTGGAGGCCTGCTCGGAGGCATGCTAGGCGTGAGCATAATTAAGGCCTTAGAAACGAGAAAGATACCGAGGCATCGCGTGGGATAACACACGAAATCGATTCTCTGCGGTTATCATCACCATTTAAAGGTTATCCCCTTGGGAAAAGTATAAAAACAACCCATTTACTATTTCAAACGAAATTAAGAGGAACGATTCCTTGGCCAAGATAGGTACTAGCATGAGAATGGATAGGGACCTTCTCAGCTGGATCGATGAAAGAGTCAAAGAAAAGGTCTTTGCCAATAGAACCCATGCCGTCGAATTCGCCGTCAAGCAATTGATGAATAGGGAGCGGCTCCAAAGAATCTAGGTATTTCAACGTGCGCGCGCTCTGTCATATATGACTTAGATAATTTAGAAAAATCTATTGCCTTCACGTACACGGCTTGCGATTTAGAGAAAAAACGCAAATAGCTAATTCGCAATTATTTTATAAAACATAAGTTTAATAATATATGAGTGGAGAAAATGGGCTACTGTATAAATATAGACGAAGTTTCTGGTGAAGAAATACTCCCAGGAGTCATAAAAAAGGTTCTTTTAGAACCAAAACATATTGGGAGAGGGCCACCGGGTGACCTAACGGTAACACATTATACGTTGACTGAAGGCGGCGTAATAACCTTTGAAGATCCAAAAGTGGAGAATCAGGATTATATAATAAACGGAACTGCATTATTTGGCAGGAAACATGTTCACGCCAATACTACCATCTTCGTACCCTCCTTTAAGAAGCATTCTTACAAACATGCAGGTGAATCCAAAGTACAACTACTCTCACACACCTACACAGTTCCACATCCAAACCATAGATGGTGCAAAACCAGGATGGCACAGCTTACATTTCCGCTTGATTCAGAGCAACTCATGACAGAAGAATTCCACGGATTAGTTGGTGCTCACAGATTCCATGCGCTAGACGTCCAAACATATGATGTTCCCGAACATACAAATCCTGAGGAAACCGCTTACTTCATGAGGGGTACAGGTAAAATGCGCTCAGGCGACAAATGGTATGATGTGAGGCCTGGGTCATTAGTCTATGTTGAGGAAGAGGCAACTCACGAGATAAGATGTAATCACCCCACACAATATTTTGTGATGGAATATGTAGAGCAAGATAAAATGTGGAGGGAAAGAGGCTACCAAGAAAGCTAGGACAATCGATTTGCGCGCGCAGAACCTCGACTGTTTGTTCCTCTTTTATTTAATTTTCCATATCTAACCGTGGAAACTGCGCTCCCAGCGTACATAACACAATTCTACCCTGCGAAAACATATTACCGTATATTTTATATACAATTGAAAAGCACTTAAAGACACAGTTGATGAAAATGAGCGAAACTAAAACTACAGAATACATACTGATTGCACTAGTAGCGATATCACTAGTAGTTTCTGGCATGACATACATGGGCGTATCCCCTATCGCAAAAAATACAAAAGATCTAGCAGATAGCATAGAAGGCATTGGTGACATCGACATCTCTGCCATCTCTGACGTCATTGGTGATCTCTCTGAAGACATTGATGATCTTTCTACCGGCATTGACGCAATTTTAACAAAGTTGGGCGAAGTAGTCGAGCCCGATGAACCCGACGAGCCTGATGAGCCCGACGAGCCCGATGAGCCTGTTGAAAAGGTGGTATTGAGGATTGGATATAGTGCAGCTCCTAGAGACGTAGATCCTCCCCACTTTGGAGATGACTTCCTTAACGGGGTAGACCAACTTGTACATGAATCCTTTTTCAGAATGTGGTACGACGAGAAGGGAGAGATAATCTGGGCCCCGGTCCTAGTTGAAGGATATACACGGGTAGACGACCTGACTTGGGACTTCAAACTAAGGGAAGGCATTCTCTTCAGCGATGGCACAGAGCTAGATTCACAGGATGCGTACTGGAGCTTATTCAGAGACGACCCTAGACCGAGTAACCAGGTATGGTCTACTGATGCACGGGTAGCCTCCGCTGAGATAATCGACAAGTACACAATTAGAATGACGACTAAGTATCCTATGAACAACCTCTACGCTTGGTTCTGTCAAGGATGGACCAACATCGTATCCTACGATTGGGTCGTAGAGACGGACAATCTACATAACTACCCAATGGTAGGGCTTCCTCCAGGAACAGGCCCGTATATGTACACAGAATGCGAGTCAATGCTATATACAAAAATGACGCTAAATCCCCTTTGGCGTGGAGAAACAGCAGGCATACCGTACACTCGACAGATAACCGACATCGAGGTCTATCATGCACCTGACGACACAGGACGTATAATGGCATTTGAAGCGGGATCATTTGAAATGGCATTCCCCTGTCCAATTGAAGCCGTTGATAACCTAGAAGCGGCAGGCTACAAGATCTGGGTCTATCCGACTCCAATCGTTAGACAAATTCAGCTCAATAACGCATTCGAACCAACCGATGACATAAGAGTTCGACAAGCGTTGGCCTTCGGCATCAAATACGACGAGTTGATAACATCTATTTACGGAAAGTACGCAGATCGCGTCCGCACTTGCGTTCCCGCGCTTGGGATTGGATACAGGGACTATGACTACTACGATTACGATCCAGCAAGGGCAAGAGCGTTGGTAGCGGATTACTGCAATGAGAAAGGCATAGAAACACCTCTCAAACTGACAATGTGGGTGACTCAAGGTGCGGATAGAGATATAGAAGCTGGCACTGTCTTAAAGTCGTACTTTTCAGATATCGACATCGACTTAACTTTGCTCCTCGTGGAGTCTGCCGCGATCCGTGCAGAGACCCGCGATATCCGCGCGGAGTACTTGGCAGGAGAGGATGTAGAGTTTGTATACCATCTAAACTTTAGAACATGGCATACCGATACTATGTGGTCAGGGGACGATTTATACTCGCTGTATTATAGCACGACCTCAAGCAACCGATGGTATCTCGAAAACTCGGAAATAGACCGCCTATCGGCAATCACCATATCAGACTTGCCTTTTGAGGAACGTCTGGCAGCAAATTACGAATGCCAGGATATATGGATGCAGAACTGCTACGGCATTCCATTGTACACCTCGCCATACATCTATGTCACAGTTCCCGAGTTCGGTGGAATGATAGTCGAACCCAACGTATACCCATGGCTAGGAGAAGCATACTTTACAGATTGAAAGCGAAAGGATAGAAAATGAAATGTCCTCCCCCCTTTTTTCTATTAAGGTAAAAAACCTTAAAACTGCGTATAAAATAAACGGCAGTTTTTTGAACGCAGTCGACGGAGTTGATTTAGGAATTCTTGAAGGTGAAGTCGTAGGATTAGCTGGCGAATCAGCATGTGGAAAATCTACGCTAGCGTATTCGATACTCAGACTTTTACCCGCCAATGGCGAGATTATAAATGGAGAAATCTTCCTTGGTGAAAAAAACTTGATTAATATGAGTGATAACGAATTTAGAAAAATTAGATGGAAGGAAATGTCCATCGTTTTTCAGGGTTCGATGAACGCTCTCAACCCATGTATGACTACAATTGACCAAATAAATGAAGCCATACTTGCACATGAAGAAGTAACAAAAGAGGAAGCTACAGCAAGGTCTATAAAATTAATTAGAGAAGTCGGGATAGCAGAAAGATTCATCGAAAGTTATCCTCACGAACTGAGCGGTGGAATGAAGCAGAGAGTTGTCATCGCCATGGCTTTGGCATGTGAACCAAAAGTCTTGTTCGCGGATGAACCAACAACCGCGTTAGATCTCATCGCTCAGAAAAACATAATAGACGTAATGAAAGAAATTCAAGAAAGAATGAATCTGTCAGTCCTCCTGATAAGCCACGACCTCTCAGTTATCGCTCAAATGGCACATCGTTGCGCAATAATGTATGCCGGAAAAATTGTTGAATTCGGAGATACAGCAACCATCTTCCACAATGGATTACATCCCTATACAAAGGCGTTGATAGGCGCGTTTCCAGATATCAGATCAGATAAAGAAATTTCAGGTATTCCCGGAGATCCACCGGATTTGATCAATCCGCCATCTGGTTGTAGGTTTAATCCAAGATGCCCCCTCGCCGCTGATATCTGTAGACGTACAGAACCTGAGCTTGAGGAGAAGAACGGCCGTCCCGTAGCCTGCCATATGGTGGAATAAAAATGAAGGCTAATAACATACTTGAAATAGAAGACCTGCGAAAATGGTTCATCCTAAGAGGTGGCTTTTTAGACGTATTAAGAGGAAGAAAGCTTTACGTAAAAGCTGTGGATGGAATAGACCTAACAATAAAGAGAGGAGAAACTTTAGCCTTAGCAGGTGAAAGCGGATGTGGCAAAACAACAGTTGGTAGATTGATTTTAAATCTCATCTCTAAAAATAGTGGAAAAATTTTCTTTGATGGTGTTGATATAGATGAAATAAAAGATGAACTTAGATTCCATGGCATGGCACAAATAATTTTACAGGACCCATTTGGGGCCTTAAATCCCCGAATGAAAACCTATGATTTAATAGGTGAATCCATATCCGTTCATAAACTCGCCAAAACCAGGGCAGAGAAAGAGGAGATGATAATTAATATCATGGAGACAGTTAATCTTGTTCCAATAGAGGATATCATAAATAAATTTCCCAATGAATTAAGTGGGGGACAAATGCAACGAGTAGCCATAGCTAGAACATTAATTCTTGAACCGAAATTTATCGTCTGCGATGAACCCGTATCCATGCTCGATGCTTCAATTCAAGCCAACATCTTGAATTTATTTCTCTCCATACGTAGAAAATTAAACCTTTCCATGTTGTTTATTACACACGACTTAGCGGTTGCTAAGTATATCTCCGATCGAATTGCAATTATGTATTTAGGAAAAATAGTTGAAATCGGCAAAACAGAGAATATCGTAAAGAATCCATTGCACCCATATGCTCAGGCATTGTTATCAGCTGTTCGCTCACCAGACCCAGATATTCAAATAGTTGACATAAAGATCAAAGGTGACATATCTGATCCAACTAATCTTCCATCTGGTTGTAGGTTTAATCCAAGATGCCCCCTCGCCGCTGATATCTGTAGACGTATAGAACCTGAGCTTGAGGAGAAGAACGGCCGTCCCGTAGCCTGCCATATGGTGTAGAGCGCGGAGAACTCTCATCTTTATAATCAAAAGTAGCCGCGGTTTTTGAGCTGAATATTGGTAATAGAAAGTTTTATAATCTTTTTTAAGTCCTTTAGTTCGGGTGTTAAAATGCATATAAATATAGACGATATTCCCGGTAAAGAGATAGCCCCTGGGGTAGTCGAACGGGTGCTTATGAGACCAGAGGAAGGTGATGATGCTGGGATGATAAGTGCATATCACTATACGCTCACTGACGGGGGAACATTGACTATAGAAAAAGAAATGACCGAATTCCAGCACTACATCATTTCAGGTCGCACAACCCGAGGTGGGGCTGATATTTCACTATTTTCGCCTGCTGGAACACATGATCCAGTGAATCAGGCCAAGGGCTTCAGAGCACAACGATTCACTCACGCGGGTGAAGGTGAAGCGAGAATATTCACTGTAGCCTACAAGGTCCCTAGACCCGCCTTCAGATGGGCAAAAAGCAGGAGCAAACACTTATTCCAAGTTCTCAGTCCCCACCAGACTGGAATTGGCTATACTCAAATCTTCACGGAGGAAGAGCATGCAATCATGGGTGCATTAAGGTTCCACGCCGTAGATATACAGACTCATCCACCAGGTCAACATAAAGGAGGCTTCGACGAGGAAGGTGGGTACCGTGGCCACAGGAACCCAGAGGAAATTATGTTCTTCCTGAGGGGCACAGGGAAGGCTATGGCTGAGGGCGTTCTATATGACGTCCATCCAGGATCTTATCTCTATACGCGTGAAGGCACATTACACGGCATATGGAACCCAACTGACGACATTCTTGAATACATTTGCATGGAATGTATAGAACACGATAAATGCTGGACTGAAAAAGGATATCACGGCCAAGTTAGACCCGCTCCATGGACATAGCTGGCTCATAATTAGATAGAGACCACCACCTCTTTTTTATTTTTGTTAAAATTTAGATTTTGAGTATTAACACAATTCTTTTCGCAAGGTAGAATGTAGGTCGGGTATCCTAATCGAGAATAGAAAGTTTTATAATCTTTTTTAAGTCCTTTAGTTCGGGTGTTAAAATGCATATAAATATAGCAGATGTTTCTGGTAAAGAAATAGCTCCCGGCGTTGTTGAACGAGTATTACTAAAGGCTGACCAAAGCAAGCCGGGTGGGCTTGCCGTCAAGCACCATGTGATCACCAAGGGAGGACAAGTAGTTTTCGACGACCCATTGACCGAGTACCAACACTATATCATACAAGGTGTTGCTGCCAGGGGTGGCCCCAGCGGAGACTTAGTGCATAGCGATAGCGCGATATTTATCCCTTGTACCGATCGTTTTCCCGAAGAGGGAAAAACTCCGACCGCGAAACATATCTATGCTCACGCAGGCGAAGGTGAGTTGCGAATTCTAACTCTAGCCTATAAGGTTCCTAAGCCAGCATTCAGATGGGCAAAGAGCAGAACAAAAAACTTGTTCCAGGTTCCTCAATATCACTCTAGCAGACAAATGGTTGGTTACACACAGCTCTTTACAGAAGAAGAGCACGCAGTAATGGGCGCATTACGGATGCATGCGGTGGACCTCCAAACCAACCCGCCAGGATACAGCCTTCCTGATCATAGAAATCCTGAAGAGATCGTCTACGTCCTGAGAGGCGAAGGAGAGGCTCTATCCGGAAAAAAAACTCATAAAATCAAAGCCGGATCGTTAGTCTATACGGCTGAAGGCGAACTCCATAACGTATCCAACACGCACGAGAGACTTCCTTTGCAATACATCTGTGTAGAGTTCGTAGACCATGTAAAAATGTGGGCTGAACGTTCGGGCCGCTAAAAATCCGATATCGACCATTTTTTCAATTTTTTTTTGGGACATTTTTCTAGGATTAGAATAAATCTATAGATTGGATTATCGATAGAATATGAAAAATCTTATATTCTTTTCTGGGCTATTGAGACAGGATTAAAATGCATGCACATATAGATGATGTTCCCGCCGTGGAGATGGCTCCTGGAGTGGTCGAACGGGTACTAATGGGACCCGACCAAAGTAATCCTCTGGCGCGCGTTGAGGCGAAGCATTACGTGCTCACAAATGGAGGGACTGTGGTTTTCGACGAGCCAATGACCGAGTTCCAACACTACATAATATCCGGTTCAGCTCTAGTTGGTGGAAGCCTGATGCATCAGGACACCGGAGTATTCATGCCTGCTGGAACACATAATCCGGTCAACCAGATGATCGGCTTACGTAAACATAGCATTAGTAATATAGGTGAGGGTGAGACGCGAATATTCGCTCTAGCCTACAAGGTTCCTAGGCCAGCCTTCAGGTGGGCAAAAAGCAGAAGCAAAAATTTACTTCAAGTTCCTAGCAAGCACCAGACTGGCATGGGTTATACACAACTCTTTACGGAGGAGGAGCACGCGGTCATGGGCGCATTAAGATTCCACGCAGTAGATATGCAGACTCACACGGGACATACACACAAACATACAATCGACAAGAAGACCGGAAAAAGGAAGGGAGGCAGGAATCCAGAAGAGGCAGTCTACATCCTTAGAGGTACAGGGGAGACCCTATTCGAGGATATCGTTAAGTCGGTCCGCCCCGGATCATTCTGCTGGACACCTGAAGGTGGGGAGCATGGCATATACAATCCAACAGACGATATCCTGCAATACATCTGCATGGAATTCATTCACCATGATGAATGCTGGACTGAACGCGGATACCAAGGCGAAAAAGAATTGGTTAAATGGACTTAAATATCAAATCCCTTTCTTGTTATTTCTATTTTATACAAGAGTTAGAATGTTGCGCGCGCAAGCACGCGCTGAAATAATTGTGTCCTTATTATATCCGTACGTATTTTGCTCTTGGATCGACAATATCTCTAAATGCCTCTCCTATATTATTGAAAGCGAATGAAATGAAAAAAATAAATATGCCAGGGACGAAAGCTGCCCAAGGCGCATAAACTAAATATTGTCTTGATTGTTGCATAAGCACACCCCAATCAGGTGAAGGGGGGTTAGCACCAAGCCCAAGAAAACTCAAACCTGCTACACTTAGTAAAGTACCAGGCATACTGAAGGTAAGCTGAACGATTATTGGGGTCAAGATATTAGGTAAAATATGGCGAAACATTACGTGAGCTCTTCCTGCGCCTAGCGCCTTAGCCCATTCTACATATCCCGTTTCTTTTACCGTGAATGTTAAACTTCTCGTTATTCTGATAAATCCCATTACTCTCCAAATCGTCACAGACCACATCGCGTTCCATAATCCCGGTCCCAGTATATTTATTATAGTTAGCGAAAGCAGTAATCCAGGAAAACTTACTATAATTTCTACCATCCTTTGTATTACATCATCCGTTTTCCCTCCGACATACCCAGATAATATTCCAATTGAAACGCCGAGGGCCGCTCCGATGAATGTGGGAACAATACATATCAGTAGGGCTATTCTACTACCCCAAACGATCAAACTGAATACATCCCTCCCAACAAAATCGCACCCAAAGATATTTTCTAGGCTTGGTTCTGCAAGTCTCTTAGAAAGATCAACATGGGTGAAATGTTCGCTAGCTATGTATTGAGGAAATATACTAAAAATAGTCACCACTAAAAGAATGACTAACGCACAAAATAGGGATAAATCTCCTTTCGCCATATTGAAAACTTGTTTAAATACATTTTTTCTTTCCATTTATTATCTCCTCTCATAGCGTACCCTTGGATCCAAATAGACATAGAGAATATCTACTACTAAATTTGTCACGCAAGTCAATATGGCAAAAAATAGTACAGTTCCTATGACTACCGCGTAATCTCTATGGGAAACGCTCTGTGTGGCTAGATATCCTATACCTGGATAAGCAAAAATTGTTTCAACAATAAAAGATCCGCCAAGAGCCCCCCTAAATGAACCCGCTATCACAGTAACTATCGGAAGTAGTCCATTTTTCATTACATGTGATATCATAATTTTGCTTTTTGTTAATCCTTTAGCTTTTGCCGTCTTTACAAAATCTTGTCCCGCAATTTCAAGTAAGCTTCCTCTTGTTAGTCTGCTTAGATAACTACTTCCCCCTGCCGCCAATGTCAAAGTCGGTAATATTAGATTCGCTATACTCCCAGCACCCATAGCTGGAAACATTTTCAACTTCAGCGCGAAGACATAAATAAGAACAATCCCCACCAGAAATGAAGGCATCGACCAACCAAAGATGCTAATGAACCTTAATGCCTGATCGATTTTCCCACCCGATCTCCAAGCTGAAATAATTCCGAAGCTGATTCCCACTACTGCATTAACAACCGTTACGAGTAATGCTAGGCGAATTGTATAGTGAAACCTATGAAAGAGCAAATACGAAACCTTTCGATTAGAAATAAGCGATTGCCCCAAGTCGCCCCTAAGTATATTTTGGAGCCATATTATATATTGAACATAAATTGGTTTGTCAAGTCCCAATTGTGCCTCGAACAAGGCTTCTAATTCTGCCGTCGCATGCTGTCCTAGTATGGTTTCTACCGGAGAACCTGGTACCAGTCTCGATAATGTGAAGACAAGTATAGTAATCCCAAATAGTGTCGGGATAAAATATCCAAGACGTTTTACGATATATTTCCACAATCTTGGTCCCTTCAATCTTTTTTACTTTGTTAATAAGCGTTTTGGTATACGGCGTAAGATATTAAATTCCATGAGATTCTGTACAAAAGTCAAAATCTGATGAAATGTCGCACAAAAGGTGAATAATATAGCCCCCCAGAATGTGAGATACCAACTCCGCATTACTATAAAGTCAAACAAATCAACGTTTCTTGGAATAACAAGAAACAAAGATAGAGTTGATGAAATGCTTATGGCCCCACCTATGAGATAAATTTTTCGTCTATCCGTATATTGGCCAAGGAAACCTATTATTACTCCCATAATGCAAAATATACCAATCAAGGATGCAAAGGGATCATAACCGTGCCTGATAGTGTCCATGACGGATATTTTAGTAGGTATAATTGGCTGTAAGCGCTCGTTAGGGATGATCGGCCTTATTGCTATAACTTTCACTGAGCAATTAATAGTGAAGGGCGACATTTTGGTTGAAGTTTTCCCATATATACTGGCTGTTTCATTATATGTTCTCCAATTAGCGTCGAAAGAGAACCAAGGGCCGAAGATCCCTATTAAAACTAGGCTTAGACCAATTAAAGCACCAATTGAGTTTACGATTTTGGCCCTGTTCATATCTAATACACTTCTCCTCTCTTTTTTCTTATTACTTTATCGCTTTTATTATACCCGCGTGAATCTTAAATACTTACTATTATCATTTTAAGGCGTGAATGGAAATGATTCAAAATCCCGTTCTTAAAACCATTTTTGAGCGTAAAAGCATAAGAAGTTTCAAGTCTAAAAAAGTTCCAAGGGAAACTATAGAGCAGATTGTAAGGGCTGGACAGAGGGCTCCCACGGCTTGTAGAATGGAAACATACAGCTTCATCATGATTTCAGACGCCAATAAAAAAGAACAGATTTTACAGGCGATTGCGCATCACACGTCCACGCGGGGGTTCATGGAGGAAGCCCCACTATGGCTCATGGTATGCACAGATTTCGCACGTCAACTCAAGCTTTTAGAAGTTCTAGGAATAAAAAACGAGTATGGAGATGTGGGCAAATTATTATTGGGTGTAATGGATGCAACGTTGGCTGCCGAAAACATGGTCTTAGCCGCAGAAGCTCTGGGCCTGGGTTCGTGCTTCGTGGGAAACGTATGGACGGCACCGAAAAGAATAGCGGAAATATTGAATCTTCCCAAGAACGTTTTAGCCATCGTGTTACTGTGCATAGGCTATCCAAACGAGACTCCGCCATTGAAACCCAGATGGCCTCTAGACGCCGTTTTACACGAAAACGAATATGTGATGCCAACCGAGCAGTTAATAAGGAAACACGCACGCACACGCGAAAATTGGAACCTGACTTCTCCATATAAGTTGTCAAAAGAGGTAGAACAAAAAATAAAAAGAGACATTGGGGAGCTCGGCTTTATTTTATAGGAATGAGCAAAATCTATTGGCGTACATCATTAGCTCTCTAGTAATCAATTATAAATATTAGAAATTGTTTAGATAGGCTCAGGGTTTAACTTGAGTAGACTTGAAGATAAAGTGGTTCTAGTCACTGGCTCTGGTCGCGGTTTTGGTCGATCAATGGCAATCACGTACGCAAGAGAAGGAGCAAAAGTAGTTTCCGCGTCTCGTACTCGCTCAGAACTGGAAGATATGGCGAAGGCGATAAGATCCCGAGGGGGCGAAGTTTTGACGGTTCCAACGGATCTCTCCAAAGAGGATGATATCTACCGTCTGAGGGACAAGGTTCTCGATGAATATGGAAAATTAGATGTCCTCGTCAACAATGCAGCGGTTGGTCTCTGGAAAACCGTAGATGAGATGACTGTACAGGACTGGGATCTTACATTAGATGTGAACCTGCGTGCACCATTCATCCTAACGAAGGCTTTCCTTGAGACCATGAAGGGCCAAGGCAGAGGCAGCGTCATAAATGTGACATCTCGTTCAGCAGAGCTGGGATTCGTCGCGGAGATAGGGTACTGTCCATCAAAGTATGGAATCGAGGGGCTAACTCAGTGCTTTACATTGGAGTTGAAACCGCATAATATCGCGGTAAACTCGCTCGATGTGGCTTCTCCTCCAGGTAAACGTTTGAAGCCTACCGGATTGACTTTGGCCGAGGCTAAAAAAATACCTAAAGAGATCAGTGAGCGGTACACTGATGATGATTCCATGGTTGAAGCCTTTAAAGACGCTTGGACTTTCGTAGCCCTACAGGATGCCTCAGGCGTTACAGGACAGAGGCTGGGAACACGGCAACTCGCGGAATATATTCGTCGTAACGGATGGGAAGCAGCCGTCGAAAACTATCGTGGGAAACTAACAAAGGCCGTGTACGTGACATACGATTTCCCTAAGAGCGTACGCTATCAAACAGGACCAGGAGGAAGCGAAACCAAAGAACTAGTATTTTCATAAAAACTTATTATTTTTTTTAAAAAAAGAGAATTAATAAGAATATCTCTATCCTTCAGGAATGTCCTGATCGAAGATGTACCCACCATCTAGGGATTCGGTATGGAATCCTCTTCCAGTCCATGATTTATCTTGTTCTATGATCTCTACTACAAAGTATTGAAGGATATCATCGGTTGGGTTGTATATGCCATGAACTCCGCCAAATTCACCGCGGCGCATTCCCGAATACAGGAAAGACCCAGGGCGGACTTCCTTCCTTTCACCCTCAGCTATAGCCTCTCCATGCCCTCTCAGAAAGTACATGACCTCAGAGAGACGTCCTTCCGGGTTTCTATGCTTCGGGTGATGGAAGTGTGCAGGGTGAGTCTGAACATCTATCCCATGCATCCTTAACGCGCCCATGATCGCATGTTCTTCCTCTCTAAAGAGTTGTGTAGCCCCCCATCTCTCCGCGTGAGGGCTTGTGACCTCGAATAGATTTATTCTTCTAGACTTCGCCCACCTGAAGGCCGGTCTAGGAACTCTATGAGATAAGGTGATTATTCGCGTCTCACCCTCACCACATTGCTTAAACCGATGTATACATTTTCCCTGTATCTGTTGAGCCTTGTTATGGTTCCCAGCTGGTATAAATATCGCGGTATCTTGATGCGCCCCCACAACATGGCCTGATATGATATAGTGTTGGAACTCGGTCATTGGCTCGTCGAAAACCACAGTCCCTCCATTTGTGAGGGTATAGTGTCTCGCGCCGAGTCCAGGGGGAGTCCCTTCCTCTGGTCTCATAAGTACCCGTTCGACAACTCCAGGGGCTATCTCCTCGCCAAGGACATCTTCTACATTTATG
>Ga0209977_10000465_pt1 | contig 15888 bp, 16 predicted proteins | sample SumtaG_2_FD_183113 | JGI IMG/M metagenome (GOLD analysis project Ga0209977, IMG submission 183113) | Deep subsurface microbial communities from Indian Ocean to uncover new lineages of life (NeLLi) - Sumatra_00607 metaG (SPAdes) (version 2) | ecosystem: Environmental > Aquatic > Marine > Oceanic... | reverse complement strand
CTTTAGTTAATTCGTAAACTTCAATATCTTTATGTTTTAAAGACTTCTTTTCTGCTATTAAACTGAGAGTTTCATCTTTATTTTTTAAACTTACTCTAAATGTTAGTTTTTGATGGTCACTATTGATGAGATTATTCATCTTATCTTTTAATACTTCAAGGATCCTAGCGTTTTTCAATCCGTGAAATCCTAAAGCAATAATATCTAAAAGTGTGCTTTTTCCTATAGAGTTTGGTCCTTCTATATATGTTATATTATATAGATTTTTTGGAATTTTATCAGGGGTATAAGACACTATATCTCCTTTATCATCCTCTATTCTCTCAATTTTATAATCGTACTCAATCACTTTTTTTCATCTCCTTTCTTCTATTAATCAATTCATCAATAATTCCATCTGGTTCTGTTCCTTCAATAATTAAATCCATAATCTCTATTTCATTTTCATTATCCAATAAAAGATGAAACAACTCTTTAATTCTGCCAATACTTTCATTCTCTATTTTTAATCACCTTCAAAAACTCCAGCATAGGATAAAGGAAATTTTACAATTTTTAATTGAGACATATCAAATATGGTACAACAAGCAAAACCTTTTTTAAGAGATTCCATTTCTTCATTAGTTATATTTATTCCATGTTTCTTTGCTTCATTTCTATCAGATTTAAAAAAGATTTTGGTATTTATTACAGAAGATAATCCTCTTGGTATATCATTTGGATTTTGACTTGAAAAAATAACTCCTATTTTCATACTTCTTCCTGTTCTACATATGGTATCGAGATCTCCAAGTGCTTCAGTTGCGGTTTCATTATTATAAAATTGGTGAACTTCATCGATTATAATCAGGATTGGAACATCATAATCTAGTCTACTTTTTGCATTAACAATTTTATTCAATAAATCTCTCAATAAAATAGAACCAAACTGAACCCCATTCTTATTAGCAACATCTATTACTGACATTTTTCCCGGTATAAGTATATCAGATTCATCAATTGTTATTGCCTCCTTATTATCAAAAAATTCTGTAGCTCTATCCAAATTTCTTTGGATATTTTCATATGTTCCAGGGTGTAATTTAATTGTAGATGTTTCTCCTCGTACGTTCATAGTCGAAAACTCTCTAGAATCTTCTTCATTAAAATAATTAAGAAAACTCATAAACGTAAAATCTCTTGGAGATTGAGCTATCATTTTTCTTGTTTGCCAATATCTGAATATATTTGGAAGGCTTTGTGATGCTTTATCTGAAATTCCAGTTAATAAGCCAATTAAGGATTCTGGATCTATTTTTTTTACATCAAGAGTTATTTTTTTACATAAATCAGGATTCACTTTTTTAGATGCTGTTATCTCTGCACTTGCAGGGTAATATATTGTAAAACTACCAATTCCGTGGGGGTCTTCTTTTAAATAGTTCCATTCCTTAAAAATAGATTGATTTCTTGTTTTTGAAGCAGCATCCATTCTTAAAAAATCAGCTTCTTTAACGTTTATAGCTAGAACACATCCCCCAATTTTTTCCACAAAAAATTGTGAAAGAGTTTTTGCTGCTACAGTTTTACCCGTTCCTGTTTTTCCACATATTAATATTTGATGATAATACATATCTTCAGGTAAACTCACAGAAATATAATTTCCTTCATTATCTGTTAATAACTGATTTTCATTTGCATATATCGTCGCAGGAAATACTTTTACTCCATCTTTAACACTTCCCACTGCAAGATTAATTTCTTCTTGATTGGAACGTCTGGCAATATTTTGAGGTTTTAGATAATCAATTAAACCATCAGTTCTTTTACTAATATCCTTTATTCTAGTTGCCAAAATAATATTTTGGCATTTTTGATCTTGTATAAGTGATGTTAAATCCATATCAGCAATTAACGGTGTTGGAGAATATGGCTGTGATTGAAAACTAATATCAACTCTTAAAATAAATTTCGAGTCCTCTTGTTCTACAGTCAAATAAGAACCTTTAGGTAATAAACCAGTTACAACACTTTTTGAAACAATTTTTACTTTACTTTTTTCCTCTCCTAAAACAATCCAACTCATCATATTAACCTCCAAATCTTGATTCATTTATGGTTGGTTTTAATCCTATTTTTCTCATTAATAATTGAAAATTGAATAATTTTAGACTTTCTCTGGCAAATTTTTCTGCTATTGCTATACTTCTTACTTGAGGGTTTTTAAAATCACCTTGTGCAAGCATTAAATAATAGACTAAATCCATTAAATCATTCATATAACTATGATATTTATTGAATGTTTCAACATGAAGCTCAATCCTTTGCGGACTCCCATTGAAAGATTTTAAATAACAGAATATTTTACCTTTTTCCTTACTATATTTATCAATATAACTAAAAAAAGAAGTTCTCTCACCGGTTTTTAAAACATTATAACACCAATGCATATCTGAATTATAGAGATCTTTTAAACCTTCAATATACTGAGTTACTAAATTACTCGCACTATTTTTTACAATAAATATCGGAATAACGTTTTTTTCTAGTAATCTTCTATTCATATCTATTGTGATGCTACTTATTTGCCCCCCAATTAATGGACCATCAATTAAAATTATAGAATTTTCTGGTACGGTATTACAAATAAAATTTTTTCTCTCGCTAGCATAAATCGCTTTAGAATCGACAGATGGATTGTCGGATTCAAGAATGTATTTCGATTTATCTAAAATGGATTTTGCTCTTGTAAAAAAATAAAAACTGATATAGATAGATGGTATATAATCCTCTTCTCCATGAAGTACTAAAGCATGAGAAAATAAATAGGCAATACCTTCAAGAGCTAAAAAATTTTGAATTGATTCATCATAGGCTAAAATAGGGTATTCAGACTTAATCCACTTATGGCCATTCTCTGCATTTAATTTTAAAGGCTTTATATCACCAATACTATTTACAAGATTACCAGAATTCGGAAATAACATTACCTGAAAATCCCAATTCTCATGTGATCCTATTTTAGGTAATTTGATTTTTAGATCACTTAATTCTTTTAGTGTTTCATTAAAATTTGGATGAATAATAATTTTATTAATGTTCACAACATCATTTTTATTCCTTTTATAATGTCTATTAAGTAATTTAAATTTAGAATTATTATTCATAATACCCTAAAATTTTTTTCTTTAAATATCGATGATAATATCTCTTGGATTAACTTCTTAATTAAAAAGATATAAGTATTTATTAAATTGATTTACATATAAGTAACCAGAATTCATTTATTTATTTTGATCTTCTCTTTAAAATTATCTTTTTAATTGAGATTGAATATTATATTCCAATATTAATTGATTTTATAATATTTTTCATATTTTCCTCAAAACTATTCTAAATATATTGATTAAGTTTCATTTTATATTCCAAACCGCCTGCTAGGAATCCTCAGTCCTGCATCTCCTTTTTTTGCCTCTACAATTTTATCGCTATAACATTTTGCACAACAATAGTTCTTTACTTTAACAATTTTATTTGGTGGAGGCTGATACATTTTATAGCCTCTTTTATCTGAAGAATGCTCTAAATAGTAAAGAAACTTAGGTAACGTAGTAATATCATGGTATTGTTGCCCATTCTCATCCTCAGCTGTGAATGAAACTAACATTTCATTTACATTTGTAGTACCGCATTGAAGGCATTTCATCTCTCTGTTTCCCGCTCCTGATTGTGTTGGCATTACACATATCTCATCTTTCTTTGGAAGAATTTTTACTTTACTTAATTTTAAATCGTCAGATAAAACCTTACCCTTGAAAATAAACTGAATTGCGAGAATTGGGTTAAGCTTGTATTCTCGCTGGACTAATTTCTTAATTTTTATGATAGCTTGATTAGGATCAACATGTATAATTTTAACAGCAATATCTGGAGGAACCCCGGTTAATCTAAATCTATATTTTATTAAGTTCTTTTTCTTTATCTTAAATTTGTTTAATCCATTTTCCATCTCAAAAATACAATTTTGAAATATCAATCTATTTTCTTTCATCATTTAAACCTCACTATTCTGAATTTCGAAAATTTTTGCAAGTATTGATTGAACGATATTTTTTTGTGCTTTTTCGTCACTTTTAAGCGCACCTAATAAATTTTTATTTAACTTTGAGCTTTGATTATCAAACAAGGACATTTTTTCTTCTTTACTCAAATAATCTAAATACCCTTCTTTTATTAAGTAAAATACCACGGGTAAGTAGCCACTATCTATCCTTTTCGCAATTTCATGAATAAATATTTTTTTTGCATTTGGATCTCCTACTTCCGTTAATTTTTTAAGTAAAGGAAAAGCAAGATTCCTATGAATTAAGCAAGTATCATATCCATTTTCAACCCATGTCTGCAAATTTGATGCGTGTCCCCAAAATTCCTCCTCAGGATTTATCCTAATCATGTCTTCTTCTTCATTTTCCATTGAGTTGTCAAGAAATTCTTCAACCTCATCGATTGAACTAATTTCCTCATAATCCTCGATTCTATCAACATTAATGTCCAAAAAAAGATATTTACATTGGTTAAACAATTCATTACCCACAAAAATATCAACATCTCCATTTTCTCCTAATTTAAGCGTAATATATTCGTTAATTTTCTGTTCTTTTATGTAAGAATGATATTCTTCTTCTTCATCAATTTCATCCTCTTCATCGAAATATAAATCACCGTGATCATTTTCTTTATAGAAACTATCGTCTTGTTCTTCAACCTCCCTTTCTCTCTCGTTCTCAACGCATTGATTGCACAAATAGATGTTGTTAATTCGTTTATTTCTGTGTGATGAACAAACAATCTTGCCGCATTTAAAACAAGATTCTAACATTTTAATACACTCATCGCAAACGATATCCTTGTCTTGATAAAAACCCTCATCCCAACATACATCACATAAAGATGGTTCCTTGTTGTTGATATCAATCACTTTAAAATGATGTTCTAAATGGATTCCTTGTGACTTGAGCTTGTCATTGTAGTTAAAAGTAAGAGTGAGTGTTTTGTAAAGAAAAATGGTTCTTTAGTTTGCAGGTCACGAAAAACTAAAGATCCAAAAATACGGTTTCTTTCTGATGCTTTTGCAGATGATTTTTGTCGTTAATAAAATATAAGATGTGTTTCTTAAATCATCTATTATTTTAAATAATATAAAAGCAAAATCATATATAACTAATTACTTCCTTTTTTACCAGTTTTATTGTATTAAATTTAGAATCCAATTATGAATTGCTATAATCATTTTTAGATAATTAATAACGAAAATTTTTTTCTAAAAGAAAGAAATTAAATTTAGGATAAGTTATTTCAAATTGATTAAATAAAAAAAAAAAAAAAAAAGTGGGTGAAAATGAATACACCTGAAAAAATCGCTCAAGCATATCTTAGATTAAATGGTTTCTTTACTATTCCTCATTTTACAATTCTAAAGGAGCAATGGCGACATATTGATTTATTAGCAGTGCGACTTGGTGGTAGTTTAGAAAAGGTTGGTGTAGAGTCAGAGCAAACAGTTCTTGAAATTGATGAAAATTTACTATCAGAATTAGAAGTCAATAAAGAGGATACAATAGGACTTGTAATAGAGGTAAAAGGGGGGAGAGAATCAGCTAGAATAGAATATAAAAAATTTGAATATGCTAAATTATTTTTTGGAAACATTAATAATATAAAAAAAGTGGGGTTTGAGAATAGGGAGAGTTCAGAGATTATAAAAAGAAATAATCATATCATTATATCTTTAAAATATTGTATTAGTTTTATTAAAAAACGATTTTCAGAATTAAAAAGTTTTGAACAAAATCTTAGAGGACAAGGGATACTTAGTAAGGAAGGTTCATGGGTATTTTCAGAAGAATTTCTTTCGGACCTAATTTTCCTGGATAAATTAGACAACGCAAATTAGTAATTTATTAATTATATTTGTTTTTGATATTCATTTAATTTCTTTAATATTTCTTCATGGAAAAATGAGGAGGTCTCTTGTTTATATTACAAAGATCCTATGATAAAAACTCTGCCATTCTTGATAATCACTAGCAATAATCGTACCTGCCAAATCAAAAATAAAAGTTCTGCATCCAGTTGTTCCTAAATCTAATGCAGCAACAAACATAATTTAATTATACTCTCTTTTTATTAGGTTTATTAATAAGTTATATATCGAATTATTTAATAAAAATCATTATCAAAGTTTTTAATAAAAAAGTATAGTTTACTTGATTTTTACATACCGGCACACTGGACAAACTAATTTACCGAATCCATCTCTGAAATCTAACCCTGATAAGTCCATTAATAATTCATTACAAATTGGACACCTTGGCTCGTATGATGACAAAATAAAAGTATTAGGAAAGAAATTCATCAAATATCTCCTTAAACCAGTTATTTAAAAAGAAATAAATATGATCAATATAATATTTAGATAGGCAAAAATGTAAATTATATTTAATTTTTATTTTATGTTAAAAGAAGAATTAAAGGTTTCTTATAATGCGAGAATCTGGAAAGAAAAATATGGAAATTTAATATATTTAGCATTATTTTTTTTTTTAATCTTTATTTTATTTTTATCTCTAGGTATAAGAACTTTACTTCTAGAATTTCCCTTGTCTCATCTTTATAGTGTGATCATAGCTATAGGAATAGTAATAATTAGTATTTATATCTTTTTTCTCATAGATTTACGAAATTCCATTCCATTTTTGGATCGAATAGGGAAAAGGAAAACTAATCAAGAAGTTATTAATAAAATTTTAAAAGATATCTATTCCAAAGAACCAGTAATTATCGCTTATTTTATCGTAATTATTGTTTTTCTAATTTTAACAAGTATTTTCAAACTGTTATTTGAAAAGAATTCTTTAACTTATCTTTGTGTTGCAGTCATATGGTTCATTTTAATGTATATTCCATATAGTATAAGATGTCGTACTTCTCCTGTACGTGCTATTATTTTACGTATACATTTAATCCAATTGATAAATTTATTTACTACAACGAAAAATAGTGAAAGAAGACAGGATAATGTAAAACATCAAAATAACAATAAATCAAAAATTACCATTTTTGATTCTATTAAAATTCAAGGTATAAGTAGACTTTTAAAATATATTGGCGACGATTTATCTATAATAGCAAACGATTATCTAGGACTAAACATTAAAGACATTCAACAAATTCCCGTTGAAATTTATGTAGCAATGATATTGCTTAAAGATAAAAATGTTCGAGATGAAATTAATGATGAATTAACTCAATCTATCGAAATTTTAAAAGATGCTTGCTATTCAGATAATAATCAGGAATATCTTCAATTAATTGAAAAAACTAAAAATGGTTTTATTCATATTTTGACAGCATTCCAAATTGCTTCAGAAAATTTACGTCAATCCTATTCTAATATTATTTATTTTAATGTTTACCAATCTTTAGCTAAAAGGTGTTACGGACGGATTAACTACAAGGAATTAGCCACAGTAATTGGAATCGTGAGCGCTATAATCTCTATTTTGAGATTTTAAACTATGATATTTTAAAGGATTTGAAGCAGAAATATGAAGATCAAGAATATGAATATAACAATAAATGTGAGGAAATCTGTAGTTTATTTAATCTTAAAGAGGGAGTTTAACCTATAATGAGTTATTAAGATTTAATACATTGTATTTTAGCACATTTATTTGCCAATATTATGGCTGTTCATAGTTATCATATATTGTTAATTTCTATTGGTCTTATTTCAATATATTACCTTAAAGTAAATTTTACAAGTTATATAAATAAATTTCCCTACTTAGATTTTTTAGAAGGTATGTATCGTTAATCAAATCAGACCAAATTTATTTAAAATACCTCTCTTTTTGTTAATATTAATTATTTTATCAAATTCTTGATTCAAGATTTTATCCGTATCCATTTCTCTGTTTAATATCTTTTTCCCATATCTTTTTATCTTTCCTGTATTGGATTTTGTTTTTCATGGCTATTTCCCGTAGCCCGTCTATATCCAAAAACTTGTATTCTCTTACAATTCGTTTATATTTCATTTCGCTACCAAGAATGATATCGTTTTCTGAAACATTAAGTAAATAGATTTTTTTTTGATTATGATTGAATAAATCCTCACCTTTTTTATGTCCGTCTATCTACTTAATGAATTAAACTAATTATTAAAAATTCAAATTAAATAATCTATTATCTAAAACCATTGGATAATAACATTCCCTATTTTGAAAATTCTTTTAATTCTTATAAAAAATCATAATTATCCTTGGAAATTCTTAGGTATTTTTCCTCTAATTTCCAAATATCTTCATTTTATTTTCCAGTTTTAATTCTTATTGGAAATGAAAATCGGATATTCTCATCTTTTACACCCACTATATTATCAATTTGAACAATAGCAATAATTAAGCAACTTAATTTTACTCCAACATCATCCTCATTTTTAAATATTATTAAAAACATTATTAAATATAACAAAAAATCCAATTTAATTAATAAGAATTCTACACAATAAATTAAAGGTGTTTCTTATAGGGCAAATTTTTATATCTCATAGTAGAAAGGATAAGGAAATTGTGAATTTCTTTGGAACTTTATTTGGTTCCACTCGCGTAAAAGGAGTTTTTAAAGAAATAGAAGGATTTAGATCAGATGAGGAATTTCAAGAAATTCAAAATGATATTCAAAAATCAACCGCAATTTTTATTCTTTTAAGCGAAAATGTTCAAAATCTTAAACATACAAGGGATTGGGTAGTTTGGGAAAGTGCAATAGCCTCTACCTTCGGTAAAGAAATATGGATTTTTGAACCAATGGAGTCATTAGGTAAAATAGATGTTATATTTCCTCATTTAGGTCATTATTTAATTTATAAATTTGATCAAGACTATCAAAAATACATTCGTGACATAATAGAATCTTATGACGATGCGGATGTTTTACCTGCTGTGGTTGCTGGTAGTTTTGTCGGAGGTGTTGGTGGAACTGTTGTTGAAGCTTTATTCAGTAAAGAAGATAAATTGTCTGGAATAGGTACTATACTTGGTGTTGGTGTTGTAGGTTCGATAGCACGTTTTTTGGCAGATCCCTCTCGAAAGCGTCCTACTGGGATTTTAATTAGATGTTCTGAATGTAAGAATAAATTTCGAATACACATGAAAGTTCCAAAAATACGATGCCCAATTTGTAATGCTATATTAGTAATAAAATGGGATAGAATCTAAAATCCAGATCTTCAAAAATTCTTTTTTTTCCTACTTTTATTAAAATATCTATTATTTCATTATATTTTTTGTAATTCATTTTTCATATTTTAACTATAAATACAATAGTAACACCTTTAATCTCAATTTTTATAACTTTTTTAAAAAATTTTAAAAAATTTAGCATCGATTTTTGAGAGTCAAATTTCACCCTCTTCTGAATATTTTTGAATTTATTATTATATATTTTATTTAGCAATGATACTTTCAATAATTGAGTTTATATAATCTATTATCTTTATTATAATTAGAAAATAATCACTAAAAACGATCGCATATGAGTTATCTTATCAAAAAAGAAGAAGAAAATAAAAAAGGTAAAAAAAAGTATTATAAAGCATATAAATTATTAACTACATTATCAATAGATTCTATTAATGGTAAATCGTCTGCCTTGAAAAGGTTAATAAAGAAATTTAAAAAGATCTGTGAAAAAAGAAATGTATATAGTTATTATCGAGAAAATTCATGTAAATATTATAAGGAACTAACGATCTATGATGAGTTTATTCAATTTCACTTAAATGATATAAGATTATTGGAAAATGAAAATAATAAATCATATTTATTAAATAATTTTGCAGATCGAGTTCTATCTTTGACAGATAATCACTCTGAAAAAGAATATTTAAAAGAAGTGTTTGAAATTTTTAAGATCGTATTTTCATTTAATACGAGAAGTGAATTAAAATCTTTTATAGAAGTAGAAAAAGATTATTACAGTTTAATATACAATCCTCCAAAATTTAATGAATTTCCAAAAGATAGATATTATTCTTTAATCCATTCAATCTTTTTAAATATTATAGGTATTAAAGCTCGTGAGACAGATGATATTAATCTAGTAAGAAAATTATTAGGGTTAAAATAAAGAAGTGCTGATAAATCAGCTCATTTATAATATCTTTATACTTCTAGAATGGACCCTTTTCTTAATTATTATCGATCTAAATTAGAGTTAAAATAGAATGCCCGGAAACAACATTACAAGGAGTTTTATTTCAGATATTAATCAAAGATAAATATTACATAATAGCTTTATGAATAGATTTATTATAAAGCAATAAACTCAATTACTTTCTGTTAAATAACCATTTTTTATTAAAGCTGGCTTTTAATTATGTAAATTTTATAAAATGATTAAATATTATGTAAAATTAATTATATTTTTATAGGAAATTATAAGGTAATAAATAAAATAGGTTAAACCTAAAAATGGAATTAAGGTTTAGGAGGGTTTTTAGCGTTTTAGTTCAAGAGGTTTCAGATTATATTAGAAGATTTGGCGGTTTTGATTTAAGTTTATATGGTTTAACTTTTGAAACAATAAAAGATTTTAATGATTTGTCAATGTTAATTGAGTTAACAAAAGCAATTACTAGATATATATATTCGAATTTTACTTCAAATTGGAATAATTATGGATATTTTTTTTGGGATCATGCGAAAATTATGGAAGATCAGTTAGAGATTTTAGAACTAATTGCACATGAAATGATTGAAGAGGAAGAAATGGATATCATTCAGATTTTAAATCAGTTACAACCTCCAAAAGTATTACCCGATGGAATGAATTACAAAAAATATAATGAAATTTTTGAGCAATTAAAACTACCAAATGCTATGTTCCAATATATTTTTATCTGTGAAAATATATTACGAAAATTTATAATTCAAGTCATAGATAGTCATGGTTTCTCTTAGATTGATTCACTTGGATTTACAAACCTTTCTAAAAAAATTCAAATCAGAAGAAATGAAGAATCAAACCAACTATTTCTACCAATTAGAGGAGATCATGATATATATTATTTAGATTTAATAGAATTGAATAGAATAATTATAAACGCATGGGATTATTTTCAAGAAAAATTTAAAAGTCAAACTTGGATTATTGAGCGAATTGATTCTCTTTATACTATTAGAAACAGAGTTGCACATAATTCAGGCTTTTTAAGTGAAGATGAATTGAAATCCGTAGAAACTTATTGCAGAGAAATCGTTAAACAGTTAGATCCATCTATTTTTTGAAATGTTTACTTCAATAATAGTATAACTTATAATTATTATCCATATCCGTTTCCCTGTTTATTATTTTCTCCCCATTTCTTCTTATCTTTTCTATATTGTATTTTATTTTTCATTGTAACTTCTCGTAATCCGTCAACATCCACAAGTTTATATTCTCTTACTACTCGTTTATATTTTATTTCCCTACCAAACACAATATCATTTTCTGAGAGATTTATTAAATAGGTTTTCTTTTCACTAAGTCCTAACAGATCATCAAGTTTCTTATTAGAGGTTGTTTTAGTCAAAAAAATTTGATTTTTGCCTTTATTGAATAGTAAGATAGAATTTTTAACATCCTCTGGAGCTGTAAACACTTCTACCCCATTTACTATCCTTTTTCTCGGTTTTTTGCAAATTGGACATGTATTCGATATTCACACAGATATGAATCTTTTTGTACTTAAAGGGGAAGAAACTCATAAGATTCCTGTAGATGACACGACGATCCTAGCAGATTGGCTTACAGATAACGGTTTCAGTATAGATGATGATATATTAGCAGTACCAGTTCGAGAATTATCTCCAGGACAAGAGCTCTTTAATGTTGATAATCTGAAGGCTGATGAATTAAATCCTTATATACCTCATGTAAACGAGTTTATTATATCTTTAGGATCTCAACTAGAGAAAATAGGGCTTATTAGTAAAGGAAAGCAATCAGTTATGGAATTTATAAATGAAATTGATAGTAAAGTACTTGGCGGAAAATATATAATTAATGATATTTATGATTCACTAATTAATCCTGATCAAGCTCCAGCTCACATGGATCGACCAAGAAAAAGAATAGGGCAAGACGAGATTAGTAGATGGCATGTGTTAGTAAATCAAAAGATAAGTGCTGATAATAGTCTAACAAATAGTAAAAAGGAGGTCACCATACAAGAAGTCGGTGAAGTGTTTGAAGAAATATATAAAATGTTTGGTTATACAAGATATAACACTTATTACAGAACTGCTTACCTTACCCTTGAAGAGTTTGCAATGTATTTGACAGAATTGAATGTAATAGATTATCCAAGTCTACGTAATTTAGCCCCAGTTATGGGATATTCTGTATCTGGCAGTTATTTAATCGATGATTTACAGAAACCTTACAGGAACTCGCCCAACCATCCTGATATAATACAAGAAAGGTTTATTGACAAGCCAAAACCTTTCTTAGAGAATCATTATAAGAGTGAAGGATTATCAGGAACCGCATTAACCCAGAAAGTTCAAGAAGTCTTAGACAAAATTAGTTCTATAATCAAACCTTATAAAGATCAGGCTAAGAGTGCTTATGGAGCTGAAGGAGTATTACTAAAAAATGTGCCTGAAAATTCAATTAAATATAAACTCTTCAGCGGAATTATCCATTCTGGACCTTCACTCTCAGGCTCTAAAATTCTAGAGAATGAAATGTCTAAGGAAGAGTTCTCAAAACTTTTTTTTGGTTCTAAATATGCCTTTGGAGAAGCGACAGTTAAATATATAGATTCCCCGCTCCAATTAGGCACTGTACTTCGAATGAAATTTGCTGTATCTCATTGGCAGACCTCTGATTTCCATGGATTGAGTACACCAATTACAATGTCAGAGTATGATTTGCAAAAATTGAAAACATCTATTAATTCATATATTGATAAGTGGATATTGTCAAATCCATATAAAGATAAAGTTTACTCAGCCAGTGCCCTGAAGAAAGTGAAGTATTACGTAGCAGAGAATTTTGTTAAACATGGAAATCAATATTCTCAGAATGACTTACTTCCTGATATCAAATTAACAAATGATCTATACTTTGCTGCTATGGAGCGGTTATATCTTGAATTCAAAAAGAATAATCCAGGTAAATCCATTACCGAGACATCCAGAAATGTATTTTCTCCTAGTTATGAAAAAATTGAGAAGGAATTAAAGACAGGAAGACATATATTCACAGTTTTAAATCCAAAATATGGACCTAAATTCTTTTCTCAAGAAGTTTTACAGGATTTATTACAAACCCTTACAAAATGGCATATAAATCACTTTGAAGGACAGAAAAAGAAATTTGAATTCGGAACCCGTAAGACCGGCTTGATTTATGACAGAAATGATCCAGAAATACAGAGAGTACTCTATTATTATCAAAATGCCATCAATTCAATTCACGATTATGCACGAGAGAGAAATATTGATCTTCAATCTACTACACCTTCAGCAATATCTCTGATTGATAGATTAGATTCAAAAAAAGAATTAGTCATGAATGAATATCAAATCAAAAAATGGGAAGCTGACGAGACAAAGGCATATCACAATATTTACCATCTGTGCAAGTATCTAGGTTTTGATCCTATGACATTTACACCCTTAGATGATAAAATTTTTAAGACAGGTAGCTATCAACGACACCACTTCTTAGCACTAGCGTTCCGCAAAATGTCCTCCCATGTAGATGACATTGTTCTAACCAGCGATACGCTTCATCATAGTAAATATGAAAACTTTTTAAAGGATGAAGGTTTGGCTGCGGAAGTATATGTAAAATTGCTCATGCAGAGTTTGGCTGAATTAATCAACATGAAAGACCAAAACGGAAATTACCTTAAAATTAAGGAAGATCATATGAGAGAAGTGTTGTATAAGAATTTTGGTGAAATAGAGGGAGAAAAGATACTAGAAAAATGGATGAAGGGAAAGCATCAATTGGATTTTGCAAAAACTCTTAGGGAGTTCAATAATAGAAGACAAGACGCTTTTAAGGGAAAGTATGAGCAATTCTTAATTAATAAATATGGTAATGCGTATTCCGCTTACTTTAAGGAAGTTAGAAAAATCACATATACTAAGATCTTAGCAACTCAGAGCAACTTAGATTTCTTGAGTGAGATTTACGGCAGAATTTTTACATTAAGACCAGCTCAAGTAAACCTTGATGATTACAATTGAACTTTGATAAAGCGACACTCTGTAAAAATTTAAATATTCAATCTTCTATTTTTTTTTATATAATACAAATATGGAATATTAATTTAATTGATGGGATTTTTGTGAAGAAAAAACATACTATAATTATCAGAAGTCCGATTCTAAGGCAGGTTCGTAATAGTTTAAGAGATGTTCTAATAAGTGCATGTTCAGTAGAACAGTCTAAGATTCATGATGAAGAAGATAGGTTAAGAGAGCACGATGATTATTATGAAAATGAGGAGATTCAAATAGCTGCTAAAAAACTTAACGATCAATATTGGGAAATTGAGCGTCCATTACGAGCTTCAATCCTTCTCTGTCCTGCTTGTTTCAAAACTGATAAGGATATGATATTCAATCCTGTACGCAAGGAATGGTATTGTATAGAATGTTATGCCAAACTTAAGAAAGGGTTCACAGAAGAAGGACAACCTGAGCAGTTTCCTTAATGTTTATTTGGCATTTCTTATTTTTTCTTTCTTAATTTTAGTCTAAGAATAAGGATTTCATTCTTTCTAAGGAGATTTGCATCAAGGAGATTAACCAAGACTTTATACTCTGCGACAAGTCAATTGAATTTTACATCTAGTCTTGATTTATTAAATGACCGAAGGTTAGGCACTTTTAGTTGTGATTATGAGAACTTCTTGATAGATGATTATAATATTGTATATTCTGCTTATTTTAGTAAGGTTAAGGGAATCACTTTTACAATGATTTTAGCAACTCGAAGTAATTTGGATTTCTTGTCCGCAATCTACAACTTGAAGTTTACCCTAAATCCCATCCAAACTAAATTATAATATTTTTTTTTAAAAAAATCAGAAAATGATTATCCAATAAAAGTTTAATACACAATCCGTTATAATTTTCCTATAGAGTGAGAGATTAGTATTTGTGATATTATTGAAAAAGAAGCGAACTATTGTTATAAAAGAGCCTTGTTTGAGGAGAATTCGAAATAATTTACGAACAATTATATTGAAAGCTAATACACAAATTCAACTTAGGATCTTAGATGAGATAGAGAGAATAAAACAAATTCCTGATTATTACGAAAATCATCCTCCTGAGCTTCTTAATAAAGTTCAAGAATTATATGATAAAGAAAAACAGATCGAAAGAATTAAGCGAGCATCAATTTTACTTTGTCCTTCTTGTTTTAAGTCCGATAAGGATATGACCTACAATCCCGTGCGCGGGGAATGGTACTGTACTGATTGTTATGCCAAACTTAAGAAAGGATTCACAGAAGAAGGGCAGCCCGAGCAGTTTCCTTAATACTTATTTTAAATTTCTTATTTGTTCTGAATTAAATTTAATTTGAGAATAAGAATTTCATTTATAGAGAAATTTCGGTGAAGTTGATGGAGAGAAAGTGCTGAAAAAATGGAAAAGTGCCCCAGATTTTATAGATAGACTTCCCATGTGGATGACATTATTCTAACCAGCAACTTCCCATGTGGATGACATTATTCTAACCAGCGATACGCTTCATCATAGCAAATATGAAAACTTTTTAAAGGATGAAGGTTTGGCTGCGGAAGCATATGTAAAATTGCTCATGCAGAGTTTGGCT
>Ga0209977_10000464_pt1 | contig 15898 bp, 17 predicted proteins | sample SumtaG_2_FD_183113 | JGI IMG/M metagenome (GOLD analysis project Ga0209977, IMG submission 183113) | Deep subsurface microbial communities from Indian Ocean to uncover new lineages of life (NeLLi) - Sumatra_00607 metaG (SPAdes) (version 2) | ecosystem: Environmental > Aquatic > Marine > Oceanic... | reverse complement strand
CTCCGAATCTTTTTGGCTCTTTTACAGCCGTAAGGAAGATTTTAGCCTCTCCCTTCTCCAGTTCACCGACATCTAAATCGGCTTCAAAATAATTGTCGCCTAGAATTACCACGAAATGTCCCTCACCAATAAAACTCTTCGCTAGATAAAGCGCCTCGGCGATTCCGCCAATGCCATCCTGCACGCGATAAGTGAAATCAACACCAAAATCAGAGCCAGAACCAAGAAGCCCTATTATGTCACCCACATGCTCTTTGCCTGAAATTATGAGGATTTCCTTTACTTCCATTCCCTTCAACGTCCACAAAGGGAAGAGAATCATCGGTCTATCATAGACGCACAATAAATGTTTGTTGGTCACTTTCGTAGAGAGCCCCATCCTAGAACCTGATCCGCCTGCTAAAATTATTCCTTTCATTAGCTTTCAATAGTTTTTATCTCATCCATATCAACCTCAAAAAGTTACGAGGCATAAAAATAGACCTCCGTCTTTATTTGTTCTGTCTTGATCCCTTTTGCCAAAAAAAAAGCGCTCAAGACCAGCAAAAAGCGTTTGCTAATCCTGAGCGCCCTGAGCGCAAGAAGTTAAGGCTTTTGCCTCAGTCCTCAGATTTCAAACCTTCTGTTTATATGAATAAATATAAAAAACCTCTTCTATTTTGTCAAGCCTTGCTTGACTGCCTGCTTATGAGCAATCGCCATATATCATGTGGCAAGGAAGCACAGATTACGCTCTCGATAGGCTCGCTCCATTCGTCCACAGAGATTTGGATCATTTTCATATGGTTTATAAGCAGACTAGGCAAGCTCAAGTCATCCTCCTTGCTTCATTTTTCACTTTCGTTGAGCTGTGGTCAGGATAATACGGCATAGCCAATACTCTTCCTCCAATGCTTCGCATAAATTCATTAGCGAGTTGCTTCTTATGGTCTGTAGCTTCAACCAAAATGTCAGGCTTTAATGCCCTCACATTATCCAGCGGAGAATACGTATGCTGAGGAACGACCACATCTACCCACTTTAGGCTTCGTATCAAATCGAATCTTTCATCAAAACCCATCACAGACTTTGGCTTTTTCTCCATTACTGCTTTATCGGTTAGCACTCCAACAATCAATTTATCTCCCAATGCCTTGCAGTTCTTTAGATGTTCGATGTGCCCCTTATGGAGAATGTCCCCCACAACATAAGCATACACTATAATCATTTTTGTCTCTCCCAGACAAACTCATTGAAAACGTAGCATATATGTTTGATTCCAATGTAAGTCAGAGTAATTGCCGTCATTTGCTTCCAGCTCCCCGTGAAAATATAAGAGATTGTCCCGAGAATCACGTTCCCACAGAGCGTCTCATATGTGAGCATTTTGAGAATTGATCGAGCCGTCAGATTTTGGATTCTCTTAACTTTCAGCCACAGTCTCTCGTGAAAATAGAATATGACAAGAAACATTCCGTGATGGATGAGCGTGATTAGCCCAGTCTGAATCCATTTTCGTGTGTAAGTGTAAGTCACAATAGCCAAAATCAGAACACCCATAATGCGCCAAATCGCACTCTTACTTACCGACCGAATCCTTGTTTCACTCATATCAATTCCTCGGGCACCTTACTTCTATCGAAAATGACGAATCAATCCTTTGGAATATCCTTCATGTGAAACGGCCACAGCCTCTATAGGCTCGCCCCCCAGATATCCACAGAGACATGGCTCACTTTCATCTGATTTATGAGCAAGCTATCGAAGCTCAAAGCGACCTCCTTTCCTTCCCGCCTTAAGATATCAGTTCTTTTTTATCCATTTTATTTCCTCCCTAAAAATTTATCAAAACACTCAAGAATATACTTTAACATATTATTGCTTATCCCTGGATATACCCCTATCCAAAATAGATTATTCATTACTAAATCTGTGTTTCTCAATGTGTCAAAAACTCTATATTTTATATCCTGATAAGCTGGTTGTTTAGTCAAATTCCCTCCAAAAAGCATTCTGGTGGCAATCTTATTTTGTTCTAAGTATTTTACTATTTCGTCCCGGGTAAACGAAGCATTATCTTTAACAGTAATCGGGAAGCCGAACCAACTAGGATTAGAATTTCTCGTAGCTTGAGGTAGAATAAAATACCTTTCATACTTTTTCAGGTTATTAAAAAGCGTCTTAAAATTTGCCCTGCGCTTTTGTATAAACTTTGGCAATTTCTCCAATTGTGCCACCCCAACGGCTGCCTGCATATCTGTAATTTTAAGATTATAACCTATATGCGAATAGACATATTTATGGTCATAGCCAAAAGGAAGTTTCCCAAATTGCCAGGAGAATCTTTTTCCACAGATATTATCACATCCCGGCTCGCACCAACATTCTCTCCCCCAATCACGGAAAGAAAGAATAATCTTTTTCAAGTTTGAATCATTAGTTAAAACTGCTCCTCCTTCTCCCATAGTAATATGATGCGGTGGATAGAAACTACAGGTAGAAATGTGCCCGAATGTTCCAGTATATCTGCCGTTATATTCAGACCCTAGAGCATCGCAATTATCCTCAATCAACCAAAGATTATGTTTCTTTACTATCTCAACAATTTCGTCAAGATTGGCAGGATTACCTAAGGTATGGGCAATAAAAATCGCTCTGGTCTTCTTGGAGATTGCTTTTTCAATTTTATCTGCTTGAATATTATATGTCCCTAAATCGATATCTATAAAAATTGGGGTGAGTCCATTTTGAATTATTGCGTTCAGAGTAGTTGGAAAACCACAAGCTGTAGTGATAACTTCATCTCTAGGGTTTAACCTTTGCTGTCCTAACCTTGGAGAAGTCAACGCTGAAATAGCTAAAAGATTTGCCGATGAACCAGAATTTGTTAGCAGACAATGTTTTATACCCAAAAACTCTGCGAGATTTTTTTCAAACAGTTTAGCAAATCTTCCTGATGTAAGCCAAAAATCGAGTGAAGCATCTACTAAATTCATCACTTCTTTTTTGTCATAGAATCTACCGGCGTAATTAATCCTCGTCTGACCTGGAATAAATTTCTCCTGAGTTCTTCTTAATACATATAATTCCTCAACTTTGTCAAAAATTTCTTTTCTAATTTCTTTTTCTGCTTTCATATCTTTTTAGGCTCCGGTAAGATATCAATAAGCATATTTGATTCAAGTTCGTTACGTGATAAAAGCGGATCCTGGTCTTCTACTGGTTTGTTGACAGACAATTTGGGAGTCACCTTAAAATCTGGATTTGTGTACACTTCAAGGAATGTCGATTGTGCATCGCCAAAAAACTTTTGAAGGGCTTCAGTGATTTCCGCATTATAAGTAATTTTCATTACTGGTATTTTATAAGCGGAGACTACATCCTGAAAATTCGGACAGCTGTATCCAACAACCGTTGATTGGAATCTGCTATTAAAATATTGTTCTTGAAATTGTCTAACCATCCCATAACAATGATTATTTAACAATATTATTTTGATGGGTAGTTTGTGATGATAAATTGTCTGAAGTTCTTGGATATTCAATTGAAATCCGCCGTCACCAGTTATAACAACAACAATCTTACCAGGTTTGGCAAAAGATGCACCGATTGCCATTGGCAAAGCTGAACCCATTGACCCCATACCTCCTTGAGTGAGAAATCTTTGAGATTTCTTTACTTCCAAAGTTTGAGCTGCCCACATTTGGTTCTGTCCAACATCCACACATATTATAGCGTCTTCTGGAAGAAACTCAGATAATTTGTGCATAAAAAAGTTAGGCCCTATGATATCGTCAGACAGTATTTTATATGATGGATATCGGTCTTTATAGCGTCTTATAATCTGTTTCCAATGTTGTATCCTATGCTTATCATATTCTCTGATGTGGTTATTGAAGGCAGTTAAGAATCTTTTCACATCAGAATTTATGGAAAAGTCTGCTTTGATTTTATTATTCAATTCATATTGGTCGATGTCCACATGAATAATCTTTGCTCCCCTAGCAAAAGTTTCTGGTTTTGTCCCGGTCTGTCTCGTGTCTAATCTGGTTCCTAAAGCTAAAACCAAGTCAGAATTTGCTATCGCTAAATTAGCATAACGATTTCCGTAACTGCCTATCATGCCTAAAAATGACGGATGTTCATTTGGAAAAGAATCCCGTCCCATTAAGGAAGTAACCACAGGTATTCCTGTTTTATGTATGAATTGGAATAACTCATCCTCTGCCTTTGATAATCTCACCCCACCACCAGCTAAAACGACAGGTCGATAAGAGGATTTTACTAATTGCACAATCTGCCTAACTACCTCATTATCAGATTCATTTATTGAGCTTTTATAGAAAGACTCAAGAGATTCCGGGCTAATGTCCGCCCGTTGGATGTTCATAGGAATGTCCAGCAATACTGGGCCAGGACGTCCGGACTTCGCTATATGCACAGAACTTTCAAGGTGGTATCGTATTTTATCAGGATTCGTAACAAGGTTGGTATCTTTAACGATAGGTTTTATTATGTTTACAATATCTGTCTCTTGAAAACCAATTTGTCTGGTGGGTTTGTCAAATTTGAATTCGTAGGTATTCACCTGTCCTGTTATAAATAGACACGGAATGGAATCAAAGAAACAGCTTCCTATGCCTGTTATCAAATTCGCTGCTCCGGGCCCGCTTGTGGCCATAGCTACGCCTATATTTCCACTGACTCGGGAGTATCCATCTGCAGCAAACGCCGTTGCCGCCTCGTGATGCATAGATACAGTCGAAATATCTTCTCTCTCATACAGGGAATCGAGTAGATGCGCCAAAGCTCCACCACAGACTTCAAAAACATGAGTTATCTCCTGGGAGATAAGAAAATCAATCACATAATCTGATAACTTCATCACTTAAACTCTTGACTGGTGGCTTCTTTATATAAGAAGATATTTTCCTCAAACCATTGTATGGTTTTATTCAGTCCTTTTTCTAAAATATACCTTGGCTTCCATTTTAAAATATTTTTTACTTTGGAAATATCCGCTTGCCAAACAGTAGGTTCGTTTGCTCGTTTAGATACACTACCCCATTCTGGACTGACTCTTCCTCCTGTTAATTCAATAATTTTATTCACTACTTCACCTACTGAATGCTGTTGGCTGTAACCGATATTAAATATCTCCCCCCCGATACTGGGAGTATTTGCTGCCTTAACATAAGCATCTAATACATCTTCGATAAAGACAAAATCCCTCACCGGTTTTGGAGACGAAACCTTTGGGTTTTTCCCTCTTAGGCACGATGTAATTACTGAGGAAACCAATCGTGTTGCCCCTTCATAATATCCATAAGGAGAAAAAAGCCTTAAAGTCACAATTGGTAATTTCTCACTTCTGGCTTTTGCCTGAGAGAATAAAGTCGCCGAAGCTTTGGCAATGCCATAATTATTGTTTGGCTCAAGTAAATCTGCTTCATTTGCGGGTTCAGACTTTACTCCATACTCAGAAGAACTCCCTGTGTTAACAAAAGTATTGAATCCGACTTTCGAGCAAGCATTCAGCAAATTCGCTGTTCCTGTGATATTGATCCGAATAATATCATCAGCATCTTTTTGATAGGGATAACCACCATAAGCTACCGTATGGAATATTATCTCTGCTTTAATCTTGGATACAATGGCTTTTAATCTTTCATAATTTAATAAATCTACACGAAACTCATTTATGTCCTTTAAGACATCTCCTATTCTCCATTTATTGGAAGTTGTTCGTGTAAAAATATAGACTTGGGCCTCCGCTTCTAAGCATTTTCTGACGAGATTTGCCCCAATAAAACCCGTTGCTCCACTAATTAATATCCTCTTTTTCTTTAGCACCATTTACTTTCTCCTAGACAATTACCATACCATTCAATCGTCTTTTTTAAGCCTTCCTCAAGAGTATATCGAGAAGACCATTTCAAAACTCGCTGTGCCTTTTGTGCGGAAAGATATTGATGTCTTATTTCGTATTTGGCTGTGTTTGCGATTTTATAATTGAATTCATTTTGTCCTGCAAGCTTTAAAATCATTCTGACCAATTCCAATACAGATACGGGAGCCTCATTGCTGAAGTTGAAGGCTTCTCCATATAATTTTAGACTTTCCGCCTTCTGTGCTAATAATAAATATCCCCTGACAATATCCTCCACATAATTGTAATCTCTAGTAAATAGACCGTCGCTACGAATGATTAAAGTTTTATTTCGAAGTGCTGACCTTACTGTATCAGGGACGATCCTTGAAAAATTAAAATCTCCGGGTCCGTAGAGATTACCACAGCGCGTTATACACACAGGTAAACGGTAAGTACGGAAATAAGTATAGGCCAACAAATCTGTACAGCTTTTGGAAACATCATAAGGATGACAACCTGCTAAAGGAGAATTCTCTCTATAGGGCAATTCCTTTTGAATTCCATAAGCCTTATCACTGGAAGCGACTATTATTGCCTTAATTGAATTATTATTTCTTGAAGCCTCTAAAACATTCCATGACCCTTTAATATTTGTAGAAAAGGTTCTGAGCGGGTTTTTATTACATCTCCCAACAAGGGCTTCAGCTGCAAGATGAAAAATAAATTCTATATTATTCTCTTTGATAATTTCAGAGACAAGTGAAAAGTTTCCAGAACTTCCTTTAATTACCTTAACCTTATTTAAATCTTCACCAGATAAGATTGTATTTTTTCTGCGAGTTATAATATCCAATCCCCATACTTTCGCACCGTAATCTAACAGTGTCTTCGTAAGATTCGAGCCTAAAAAGCCTTCATAGCCTGTTATGAAGATCTTTTTATCTTCCCAGAATCTTGATTTATTTGTCATTTCCATACTATCCACGGTGTGTGGCCTTTTTCCCAAATCTCTTGAAGATATTTAAAATCGCGATAAGTATCAACACATTGCCAAAAGCCTTTATGTGTAAAAATTTTAAGTTCTCCTTCGCTTGCTAATTGCTCCAAAACATTTCTCTCCAAAACACAATTATCATCATCAGCCATATAATCGAAAACTTGCTTCCTAAAAACAAAAAATCCTCCACTTATGTACCTCGTAGAAAATTGTGGTTTCTCTTTAAATTTCTTAATGCTGTCACCTTCTACTAATAGCTCTCCATAACGAGAAAGTGAATGTACACCAGTCAGAGTAGCAATTTTCTTATGTTTGCTGTGAAATTCAAAAAGCTTATTTATGTCAATATCAGCCACACCATCTCCATAGGTAACCATAAAATTTTCTGTATCGATATATTTCTCAATGCGTTTTATTCTAGAACCTGTCATAGCAGAAGCGCCGGTATCGGCAAGTGTGACATTCCATTCCTCTTCCGAATGCTTACTATGAAGTTGAATTCGATTCTGGTTGCCTAATTGAATGGTGAAATCGTTATTCATGGCTTCGTAACTCAAAAAATATTCTTTAATCACCTCTCCTTTGTAACCAAGACAAAGAACAAAATCCTTAAACCCATAATATGCATAAATTTTCATAATGTGCCACAATATCGGCTTGTCTCCGATAGCTACCATTGGTTTTGGTTTAAATTCTGTCTCCTCACGCAATCTCGTTCCTAACCCACCACATAAAATAACAATCTTCATCTTTCTTTACTCACTTACAAAAACCACGTCTTCATGTTTTACTTTATGCCGTTTTTGATGATGTTTTTGATGGAGTTGAGCAAGCAAAACACTGGGTTTAAATCCATGTTTACCAAGGAATTCATAAATCTGACTAGCTGATGCCCACCCTTCAATAGGGGCCTCCTTTCTTACCTCTAAATTTATCCATTTCACTTTTCCAGAAGATAGCATTTCAGTCGCCCCTTTCAACATCAACAATTCTGCTCCTTCTATGTCTGCCCAAATATGTATTTCATCAAAATTTTTCCATTCTAAACTATCCAACTTAATTGTTCTTTTTTTCACCAGTTTAAAATTTTCCTGTGCCATGCTAACATCAAGCATAAACAACATTATCCCTTCTTTCGAATCATCCCAGCACTCTATTTCTCCATCTTTATCTGTCACAACCAGATTCAAAAGTTTACCAGGATAAACATCCTTAAGATTATTATATCTACCTGTGCCAGGTTCTAAACCAATTATAGTAAAACTTTTTTCTACCATGTGCCATGCTTCCGAATTTGGGGTTCCAGGCCCAACGTCAATAAATAATTTTTTGGCCACAGATTTTACCACTTTCCATCATTTATTTTATTTTTATCCGCCCGGATAAGCATCTCAGTTCTCCTTCCCATATATTTTTTCGATATCATCCTTCATCAATTGCAATCTGCTTCTACTTCCCTTGTCTGGAAAATTAGCCTGTCCTCCATAATGAATAATATGCGAATCAAATCTTGATGGACTTCCGTTCCAGGATTCTGAAAACATCGCTGAATGATTAAACTTAAAGCCTAAATCAATATATTTATGACCTTGCTTCATAAGCTGATAACTGTAATGAGTCTGGTCCGCACCTTCAACCCATCCACCATCAACGCCCCAGAATTTTCCGTTTACTTTGGTAAATATCTCCTTATGTACACGAGACACAATAAACACTCCCGAATTGAAATAACCAGAAACCCAATTCTCATTGCCTCCGTAAACCCGTTTGATATGAGCAATCTGCGCACGCCTGTTTTTAAGCCTTGATCCTTTGTCTTCACAAACAAAACCCATTGTGTCATAGGGAATAACCTCGAACATATTCGGACAAGTTTTAGTTATAATCATATCGGTATCAATATGGACTATTTTGTCATATTCATCGAGCAATTCATGAAGTCTCAGCAAGCGATGATAAAGATGACCATATTTCTCATGCATCTCATCCAGAACCAAGAAATCTGCTCCCCATTTTTTCGCATATCTCTTCAGGATAGGATGAGAAACTTGCGAATAAGCAACCACCGCCGCACTAGCTCGATTCGTCATTAATAGTTTCATAATTTATCTCCTTTTAAAATCTGTCCAAACATCTCTATTCTATTATTGATGCTATGCTTTGCCCTTACAAATTCCATTCCAATCTTTCTTATTTCTTGATATTCATCAGGATTTGCTAAGACAGTTTGAACCATTTGAAGGACATCATCTGCATTGATAGGAATATAATGCTTAAATGGGACAAACCCTAGAGTGTCCATGTCTTTCACTCTGTTCGTCAGCAACAAGCTTCCTGTTGCCGGAATTTCAAATATTTTAGAAACTACACATTGATATACAGAGGATGTGACTACACAAAAATAAGAATGGAGTCGCTCAGCAAAAGCATCTTTCGTCACTACTCCTGGATATAAAGCTCCATGGGTTCCTCGATAGAGTAAAACATCTAACAGCTTTGAGTACTTTCCTTCCCTGGCTGCTCGATTTAACTGTAATCGTAAAGGATAATAAGAAGTAGTTGCCCCAGCAAGCAAACACTTCATTATCGGCTTTTCGTTAAGTGTAAATTTAATGTACCGAGCATGTGAAGAAAAGAACATGGGGAAAAAGACAAACTTCTTCACAAACTGAGGCCATTTCTTTCTGAAGCTTTCATCATCTATAGAGAGAATCACATCACTTCCCTCTAATAAATTGCCAAATCGACTTCCTTGAGTATGCAGATCAACAATGTAAGTAATGAGGCGAACTCCCTTGTTCTGCCTGATTGCATTCAACAGCTGATCGGAATTAATCTGCTTCGGACTGACACATAGAAGCACAGTATCAACATCCTTTGGCAACGACTCAATTTCTTCTATCGAACAGAACGAAAAGCCAAATTTCTCTTTTAGCGTCTTAAACAATATTTCCCAGCGATCACTTATCACAGTTGGAGCGATTGTCATCTTCGTCGCTACGATGACTTTAGACATGGTTATCCCTCCACGTGTTATTAAGCTCGATGGCCATGCGATTGCATCTCGCCCCATGATTGAAACAGATAGAGGGATTCCATTGAGGGTTGTGATTTCGTAATACCATTTCGTTGAACTTCTCCAAATCTGAAGTTATCTTCCCAAGCCTGCAAAATCCAAACGAAGGACTGGCTGTCGACGAACATTTGTAAACCCAACCATCTGCCGCGAGTGTGATTTGAAAGTAGCTGTAAATGCATTGCTGATAATTCATTTCGTCTACATCCTGATACTTTGGGGGAACCCAGAAAATATATGGCTTCGAATCAGAACTCTGAGTTTCAATATACGACTCAAGTAGTTTGTAATACAGAAGCTCTTTCGTCACTTCCACTCGCTGTTTGTACTTTCTAACTCTATTAAAATCTCGCCCATAAAGGTCATATGGGATAGAGAATCTTATTGAGTCCAACTTCAGCTGCTTGCTGATTGATATGATATTATCTATCTCTTCAGACGAACTGTTTTGCTTATTTAGCAAATAAACAATACGCAAAGCTGGATACTTCTTTTTACCTCTGATGCTTACCGCATCCCGAAGCCCGGCCATTATGATATCAAACCAATTCATATCAAGTCCTTTAATCTTCGTATGGGTCTCAGCAAATCCAGCATCTAGACTGATTGATAAATAGTCATTCTTTCCACAGGCTATTTCAATTAGCTCGGTCAGAAACCCCTCACTCTGTTCTCGCCTCACTAGTTGACTACCGTTAGTATGAATCCCGAACTCATTGCCGTATTTCTTCGTAGCCCTCAAATACTCGAGCATGTGGTCATTCAGCATTGGCTCCGTATAGGCTCCGCCGTAGACATGAAGCGGAACAGCACCTTTTAGATTATGGAGAAGTTTCAATCCCTCTTTCTCCCAATTCCCGATATGTTGTTCGAGCTCACGCCCCTGACACCACCAACAGTTGAAATTGCATACTGTTTTCTTGCCATCTCCCGGCAAGTGTATCTCCAACTGTCGAGGATAGATCAATTGATCATCAAAAATCTTCCCTGTATCATATCCGAGATGCTGTTTCAATCTCTCCCAGTATTGATAACCTTCAGGACGTATTGTCATTTTACAGCCTTCTTCAAACAATCTGAGATATAGCGAATTTGCTCCTCCGTCAACTCTGGATACATGGGCAGGCTCATTATTCGATCCTGAAGCCATGACGCCACGGGAAAATCGGCTGGCGAATGCCCCAAGTATTTATATGCAAGCTGATTCGGCAGAGCTATCGGATAGTGCATCCCCGTTTCGATGCCATCGCTGCTCATCTTCTCTCTAATCTTTGTCCGTCTTTTTGGATCGACCATGACCTGAAAGACATGGAACACATGAGTCTTAAATTCACGCTCGTCTGGGATTTCGGACAGCTTTACGCCTTCCACGCCCTCTAGGTACTTTCCATAAAACCGAGCATTAGCCTGACGTTTTAAGGTCCACTCATTCAGATAGTTCAGTTTCACGTTTAGAATAGCGGCTTGGAGTCCATCTAATCGACTACTCACGCCTTCAAAGACGTGTTCATGCTTTTTTGTTCGTCCGTGGTCTGCCATCATCCGCATCGTCTCAGCCAATAGATCATCGTTAGTGATGACACATCCGGCATCGCCAAAAGCCCCGAGGTTCTTGCCGGGATAAAAGCTGAAACAGCCTATCTCCCCTATTGACCCAACCTTCTTTCCTCTCCACTCAGCCCAATGAGCTTGAGCACAGTCCTCCACTACCTTTAACTTGAACTCACTAGCTATATCCCCAATTGCAGTCATATCGACCGCTCGCCCGCATAAATGAACAGGAACTATCGCCTTCGTATGAGGTGTTATGAGATTACGAATCTTTGTGATATCAATATTAAAAGTTTCAGAGTCAATGTCGCAGAAAACCACTTTCGCACCCGTTGCAGTTATAGCTTCGGCTGTGGCTATAAAAGTGTTAGCAGCCGTTATGACTTCATCGCCGCTCGAACAATCAAGACATTTCAGGGCGATATATAAAGCGTCCGTGCAGTTAGCCATACCAACGCAGTGCTTCGAATCGAACATTGATGCAAATTTCCTCTCAAACTCCTTCGTATGCCTGCCTTTATAAAAGGCCGCCTCGTCAATGACGGTTTGGATAGCCTCGTCTATCTCAGATTTGATGCTTCTATACTGAACTCTCAAGTCAACTAAAGGAATCATAGTCTCCTCCATACCCACAAGCTAGCATTTCGTCGCTACAAATCTCATTGAACTCCCTCAGAATTTTGTCATCCCACTCAGAGTAATGTGGCATCACTACTCTTCTATCTGGCTTGCCCTCTACCTTAATACGTTCGGTCCATAGTTTCTCTGAAATCTCCAATCCAAAAGGAGTGATAAGGTACGTTCTAAAATAACTGAAGTCTGCCAACATCCTTTCCATTTGCACAATCTCTTTCCCAAGACATTGCCGTATGTACTCATTAGTTCTAGCCCACTCCCAACAAATCTTCTCGAATCTTGACATCGAATCCCATCTCTCATAGCACTTATCACCATCTTTTGGTCGCATATATCGTGTTGTCACATCTTCCATAGCAAAATTGGGGTGGAACCTACATTCTCTAGCCATCATGCTACGAACCCAAGCTCGTCCATCTCTCACCAACTGTACAATCGTAGCCGAGGGGAATGCCTGCTTCAAAGCAGCACAATGCCATCGCAACATACCGTTGATTTCTCCATAAGTTCTTATTCCCCTCTTTAATCGGTGTAGCATCCGAGGCTTTCTATAATCTTCAATATATTTACTAGCTTCTTGCTCACTGTTATATGCTCTGTCTATTTCTTTCAAATCCTCCCAAAAACACCAGTACATCTCGATCTGGGTCTCTGGGATATTTTGTAAAGTCTGGTATAACCACGTAGTAGCAGAACAACCCGTTCCTATAACAAAGAAAAACTTAACGTTATCCATTTCTTTCTCTCAGGGACGACCTCCTTTCAAAATAACAAAATTCCTTAATTGCTGAGTAACTTTAGCCGTCCAAATATAATTCCCCTCCTGCACTATCTTATAACTGCGATCAAGGTAGATTTCTTTTAGACGCTTTAAAACCTCCTGATGAATGCTTCGCCCTACCTCTATCGGAGCACCGGTTTCTAGCAGTACATATTTGGGATACAGTGAGCAATGCAATTTCCAACTTTCGTCCCACCATTTGTTAATCCCGATATGGAATACGAAATCTGGCTGTTTATCAACGGCAAACTTACTTGCATCCTGCAACAACCAGTCATAATACGGATAGCTTTCCTTATTGTGCTGAATCACCTTCTCTTCAACATCAAGACCCAGATAGCTGGTGTTAGGAAAATCCTCGTGGATAAGCTCAGGTAGCCTTGTACCTTGGAAATCTACATGACCGCAACCTATGTCTAAAAAACTCATTCCATCCTTGACAAACTCTTTGATTAAGGCATAAAGAATACCTGTTCGGTTGCTCGGCTCCACAGCTATTGGCATCATTTCACACTTCCTTTTATCAGCGTAAAAGCATGCTCTTCGCTCATCCTATGCGAGTGACTCTCCCATTCGAGCACTTTAAAGTATGTTTCAATCATCCCAACATACTCTTCGCCTGTCCGACCTCTCATATGTCCAGATTGAATTTCTGTGTTCTCATACAAGCCAAACATAATATCGCCCTTCACAATAGGAGCAAAAGACTCGAAGATTTTGAGGACAACGTCATCTGGATTATGCTGAAGCACACACGATGTAAAAATCAATTCGGGGTCAAAGTTCAATTCACAATCAAGAAAAGGACTGTTCAGCTTCAAGAATTTTGCCTCCGGATATCTTTCTCTGGCAATAGCTAGAAGTGACTCTGTAAAATCGACACCAAGATAATATTTAAAATCTTTTGCGTATCGTCCGATGCCGCATCCGTAATCAAGCGTTCTCAAGTGCTTGGGACAGTATGTAAAGATAAACTCTTTTCCGATCTTATACCTCTCGTCCTGCCTATCTAAAGTATAGGCACAGTGTCCTGTTGCCCTTATCCCATCTCTATTCGCTCTGTCTCTCCAATATGACTGAACTCCTTTCTCGGATAGCTTAATCATCGATGGTTTCATTGTACCTCCTTAATAAGTGATATTATCTTGGCAATACAGTTCCCAAAATCAAAATTACTATATTGCCCCTTACTGACAAAAAAGAATTCCATCTTTGTATTCCGCCAGTTTTCTTGTATTCTAAACCTCTCGGGTTCGTGTCCGATAATGAATGAGGGCACTCCTTGCAACATCGCCAACTTCGGCAAGCTTGATGTGCCTCCGATAGAGCAAATTGCAATTTGGCATCTATCTATGATTGCCTGAATAGTAGGGGTTTTACCTACAAAATTTATGTAATTGCTTTTCTGTATCTCAGTTATGTCATACGCCCCTGTTTTTGTCCCTATTGTCCGAATTATAAGATGCTTAAACTCCTCACACAATCGGTTTATCAAAGTTATGTAAAAAGCTTTAGGAAGATTTCTCTGCCTAAAGGGAGAAGCCATTCTAGCTCTCGGAAAAACAAGAATCTCTCTCTTTCCTCTTAATTTTGTTTCGTATGAATATGATGTGAACAACATCTTCCCCACATAAATTTGATTGTATCCGTGACAATCAAGAGGTTGTGATTTAGAGACAACATAATTTTCAGGTAACTGCAAATTGAAATAATTTCTTAATTTCATTCCGCTCATACCATAAAGAGTAAAGCAATCCTGTGGTCGTTCAAAAAAGTCTTTATAAAACTCATCGGGGACTTTAAGAATGGTTGATGCTATATTCTCATATAATGCTTCTCTCCCAGAGAGAACCATTACCGCGGGAACGGGACAGTTATTCTCTTTTAGCCATCTCATATGGGCACTCAAGTAGAAGCTCCAACCCAATTCTCCTACATCCAGAAACACTTCTTTCATATCATTCTCCTCCAGGAGCATACCAGTAGATAAATTTTTTAGGGATGTTCATTCTCTCCTCGGCTGCCTCCTGGATTTTTCTGCGTCCTTGCAACTACACGATTAATCCAGAGATGCTTTGTCGTATTTTTATAGCATGCCGAAATAAAACTAAAATCCCCACCTGAAACTCGTGCGCCAAATTCATGGATATGATTTTTCCACACATCCAACCTGACGGCGAAACAAAATGAGGCTATTCTTCCTAATACAGGGGCTTTGCCCCAGATTTCCGGTCGAGGATACTCACCTCTTCTGAATATCGTACCCTTAAAAAAGACAATTTCCGGATCGTTCCCTTTAGTTTTTTCCCTGAATATTTCAACAAATTCTGCGTCAATGAGCATATCGTCATCATCGAGTACCATGACATAATGGGCTGGAATAGATTTAATTTGTTCAAACGATTTATTAGCTTCAAGTTTGCCGTATCCTTTTTTAGTCTTATCATGCCGATACAGAATATGGATATAATCATTAGATGTCTGCATTCTGACAGATTCAACGCAGACTTTGAGCATACTCGGTCTTTCAGGATGGACGCGGGTGACAAAAGCGATAGCCTTCATGCCTATTCCCACCCTCCTTCTATTGAGGATAATCCGCGATTCGTTCTCTCTCTCCTTGTTCCCCGACCGTAATGTTTTGTGAAAGTTTCTAAATTTGGAAAATTTTTTAATATTCTCTCAGATAAGCTTTTCTTGTGGATATCAATCATTGTCAAATAACAGGGCGCGCCGTGATGAACATACCGATGATATTTTCTGTAATTATTTATATTTATAAGCTGAAAAGAAGGATGCAAATATAAGATATAATCCGTTCCTCTATGCTTTATTGTTTTCCCATAATCAATTCCATCAAATCCTATTTTACCTATAGCGCCAACGCCAAATGTATCTTCTTCCATCATTTCTAACATCTGGCCGACAGGGGATTTCAACATCTCTATGTCGGAATCGAAAATCAAGGCGTATTTCGTCTTGACTCGGTCAATGCCCATGCACATG
>Ga0209977_10000462_pt1 | contig 15908 bp, 10 predicted proteins | sample SumtaG_2_FD_183113 | JGI IMG/M metagenome (GOLD analysis project Ga0209977, IMG submission 183113) | Deep subsurface microbial communities from Indian Ocean to uncover new lineages of life (NeLLi) - Sumatra_00607 metaG (SPAdes) (version 2) | ecosystem: Environmental > Aquatic > Marine > Oceanic... | reverse complement strand
CCATCATTTGGTCCTTTGTTGGGATTGTCGGCATTTCTGTTATTTTCTTTTTGGATTTTATTAAACCTTTGAGTTTTCTGATCTTCTTTACATGTTTAGGTATCCTTGCTTGTTGAATAACTCTGTACCCAACTATACTTCCTACAACGCCAATAATCGAAGCTGTTATTAGAATAAAATAGAAGGTAGGCATTCCAGGGAATATTTCCTCCATTTTAACTGTAATAATAATGGTTATTTCAGCGGAAGTAAAGTTATCGGCTCTAATATATAATATGGCTACAAAAGTTTTTGCTGCAATAAATGTATCAATATTACCTGTGTCAAATTCTATTTCATACATTCCAGGTTCTGTTAAAGAAGGAGCAAGTGGTAATGTATCACCTGTATGACCGAAATATATTTCAACAGTTGCTCCTTCTAATGCGATATAATTCCTTGAATCATCCGTTAAGCTAATATCGAAATTAATTTCTGCACCTTGATTTACACTAATTTGAGAATCATCTTCTAGCAATTGAGAATTAATTAAGACAGTTTCTGAAAACTCTCTTAATATAATTTTTAAGTTTACCATGATATTCTTCTCCTCGTAATTGTCTTTCTTGACGGTAACAAATAGGAAATAATTGCCAACAGTTTTAACTCCAGTATTAAAATCTAAAATATAAGTTTTATTTGAAAGTTCCGTTAATTCGCCAGATCCATAGATTCCCTCTTTTTTTGTTCCATTATCAAAGAGTTCTTCCCATATAAAGGACGCTATAGATAAATCCCCTAGAATCTGATCTGTTTTTTCATCTCTATATGTAAATCTGAAGATTTTAGTATCTTCAACCCATACATCTGGAGGACGTATATAAATTATATCCGCAGTGTCATTATTGAGAGATGTTTCTCTTTCAAGGACATTAAGATAAATCAAAAAATTAGATTGTCTAGTGTAATTTTCAAGAGAAGCTGTGATACTAATAATTTTTAAACCAGTACTCTGTGCATCTTCCGTATTAATTGTAAATGTATAATAATCGCTATTTAAAGGATCAGAAAAGAAACTAATTGGACTGAGTCCGATCCATTCATAACTTAGAAGAGCATTAGGTAATGGAGTTCCAAAATCAGTTTCTGAAAATCTAACAGTTATATTTATAAGTTCATCGTAGTATGCGGAGTATCTCTTAGAGGGTATTACAGCTAGTGAATCATAATCGTGTGCGCTTATTGTTGTTGGTTTTGCTAATACTTTTACTAAATAAACTAGCGGAGTTGGATTATCGTATATTGGATGATATCCGTTAATTTCTATATCATAATATTCCTTATCATTTCCTGCTGAAATCAATCCCGAATTAATAGTTGCTGTGTAATTGCCATTGCTAATATAATCCATTTCTACTGTTCTCAAGATCTCTTGTGTGCCTGCTAATTTTATTGTTAAAATGCAACTACCAGGAGGTTTTGAGATATAATCTGAAGTTATCCAGTTGTCGTCAGTAGATTCAAATTCTACCCAGAAATTCATGTTTTCTCCCCATAGCACTTCACTTGTGCCATAAGACTCATTGAAAGCCGTATCATATTGGGTAAAATTAATAGTTTCTGGTATTACATTAAAAGTGATTGACGAGTTTTTATAAAGCGTATAGTTGTATTCATTAATTTTTTCTCCAGGTGCGGGTATCCATTGTAGTGGAATAATATATGTTATATTGAAATCCACATCTGGATTATCAGGAACATCTATTGAAAAGTTATACACTCTCCCAGTTGAGTACCAAAATGGTGTTTCGTAAGAATTTTTTGGAGCATACGCATATCCATCCCTGCTTGAAAATGCTGATAGATTTACCAGAGGTAATCCAGTCGCATCATCAATTACTTTAATAGTGCCGCTCAATGGTTTATATTCTTGGTCAATGTCGCTAAAGTAGGTTAATCGTATATTTATTCTAGCAATTGGGGTTTTTGTATAAATATTACAAGTTTCAACTAAATCTACGTTGATTATACCGTCAGATTGCGTGGCATTATACCCATTAACTTCAACTAATAATCCATATACTTCATAATTATCAAGTTCTAAGTTATCATTATTTAAAAGAGAAATATCAAGTTCAATGAAATCAGCAATAACATCAGTAGTAGGATAATCTTTGTAATAAATAAGGTTTCCTTCGGTTTTGTTTTCTTTATTAATATAATAAATAGATATCTCATCAATATAATCATACATATTTTTAAGAGTAATATTGGCTTTGACTATTTTTTTATTTCCTAATACAGTTCGTGAACCATTGGTATAGAAACGTTCGCTTATTGAATAGCTCCCCATTTCAATTACATTGACTGTATGATGTCTAAATTTTACATTATCTTGAATGTAATCACTTCGATGTATATCACTTTCATTTAATGCTTTAGGGCTAAAATTACTACCATAATCGTCATTATCATAATAACACTTATAATAGTAACTCGAACGGTTCAACCATCGGAAGGTTGCTTTTCCATTTACGTCAAGTGTCAGACGTTCTATTAAATTCCCCCCCAAGCTATCATTTACCTCAACATAACCATATTTTAAAGGAATTCCATCCCAATCTACTATTTCAAAATCTATAGTCCATATATCTGTGCAAAGATCATGTGTATAAGATATTCCATTGAAATAATATGGACCAGTACCAGAATCAATACTGTTGAAAATTTCAATTTCATTGGAACCAAGTGTATAGTTGGCTGTAATATTATAATAACCATTGGGTATATTATTGAAAGTGATTCTGCCGTTTGTAGTTGTTCCATTTGCAACGTAATAATTGGGTGATCCCTTCGCGTAAGAATTGTCAACGATCCATACATCTGCTGTAGGAACAATCCTTCCATCAACATCTTTTACTATTACCTCTACTGATGATATTTGAGCTTGTAATTGTTGGGCTTCTGCTGATATTGTGTAATTGAACCTTACATCATCTACTTGAAAGAATCCTGATTTTTGCGTTTGCGTATCGCCATCTTCTGGACCCCACATACCAAACTCTATGAATATTACTTCACCCATATAATCAGTAAGATTAATCTCTAAAGAACCTGTTAAATCTCCATCTGAACTCGTGTCTGATCGTGTATACATACTAGGATCTATTTCAAAATGTTCCTTTAATTCAGTATGATAACGCAATGTTTTTTTGTTTGGTGAAATATAAGCATATCCTCCATATGTCTCCACCCAACTATCATAACCACTACCAATATTTTCATGCAAATCTACTTCGGCTGTATATTTTGAATCTGATCCATTACAAATCCTTAGAAAATATCCATCTTCAGAAATTGTAGGGAGAGCAGATCCTGGGTCTTCGAAAAACCAGGTTCTTACATTGCGATAAACGTTTAAACTAATTTCTCCGGCTCCTCCATCTATTATTGGAACTTTAAAAGGATAAGAATAAAACGTCCCCACATAATCACGACAAGCTACTTGTGGGAGGAAAGTGCCCTCACCACCCCACTTATAAGAATAATTTCCTGATTCTACTCTTTCAGCCCATTGAATATCGTCTATATGGACAAGTGCATTTTCAAAATTAATATAGCTATCCCCTGAGAAATTAAAGGCTTCTCTAGCATTACTTATATCTTTAATTTGGTCAACTTGATCATGGGAAAAAGTCCATCCATAAGGATCAAAATATTGAGCAGTACTCTCATCTAATTCAAAATCCCCATTTTTAACCCAACCAAAACTATCTAAAATTCCAGAAGCTTCATTACTTCCAATAGTTTTATTAAAGTACATGTAAGTATCGTATTCAGGTGTACTTTTTGAAATGTTAGTATCAAAATATACCGTTGCTAAACCCGGTGAAGGATAATCTTTTACAACATAATACTTTCGCTCAATTCCATTTTCCACTATTCTTATATCGTCTAAATTCGATTGGATTTTCCCTGCTAATTCGGTATAATCAAAACTAACAGATATTCCATAATCAGTAAAATTGTAATTATTTGTGTTGTTGATTTTTAATAATTTTCGATATCCAAAAGAAGTATCCCACCATGTATCATTACCTAGTGCTAAAGTACTAGATTTTAGATTTTTTATATTAAAATTTTCAATATTGTTATCTTCGCTTAAAATCTCAGATTGATTATCTAATGTAGATAAATTTGTCAAAAATGTAGGAAAAAAGCTTAATGTTACTATAATCAACAGTAACGATGCTTTTTTCAATCGCTTATTATTATGTGTTTTTCTGTTCATAAAATCATCTTATTAATTTAATATTTTTAGAATAAATTGTTAAAAATATTATAGGAGAAGATAAATAAAATATTATGCTTATAATCAAATTCTTATAGGAAAAATTAATGGAGGATGGATCTTATTTATAGATATAATCTCTCTATTTATATCTCTTTATTTAAAAGAAGGTAAATCTTTCGTTTTTTTTGGCTATTTGGATTATCTATTATGAAATTTCCATAAAAAGCAGTACTTTCTGCGATAATTTTACCGATCTTTTCCAAAATCTTCTTACTCTTAGGATAAAATTGAATAATAACTCGAGAGTTAGGTTTTAAAATATGGAAAAAAGATTTAGATAGATTTTTTAACAAAATATTCATTTGATCATCATTTATGTCTCTATATATCCATTGTAATGCAGAAATAGAAATAATTGCATCAAATGAGTTTGGTTTAAAAGGGAGAAAACACATATCTGCGGCGATTGGATTTAATTCTTTTATATCATAATAGTGTAAGAATTCTGATATAATATCAAGAGCAATTGTTTTATATCCTATTTCTTTTAAATACATAGCAGTAAATCCTGGGCCACTACCAGCATCTAAAATCAGTGCATCTTTTTTTCTCAGATTTAAAAGTTCTAAAGCTCTGATTGTGATCTCTTCTTGTATTTTCATGATACTTTTAGAAGATGCATACCAACTCAGGGTTTCTCCTCTAAAGTAATCTAAAACATCTCTGTATTTTTCTTCTGGTCTTTTCCTTTTAACATTAAAATCGTAATTATCCTTCAAGATTAACAAATCTAAATCTTTTACTTAACTTATAGACGCCGTAATTAATTTTTCAATATTAAATCAAAAATTTTATTAAATTTTAAATATTTATAATTTCATTCAGCTATTATTCTCCATAATTTAATAAATATTTTGTGATTTGCAGTGTCAGAAAAGGAAGAAAAACAAGTAATCAGGAAAGCTACGCTAAGTCTTAGAAGAAAATACGGAAGAATTAAACAAATAAATATTGTTGAGAGAGATGCTTTTATACCTAAGAAACTCGAAAAAGAAATAAAAGAAACGATCTTGAAAAAGAAAACTATTTTAGCAACTGATATCGCTTTGAAATATGATATAAGAGTTTCAACAATCAAATTACTTTTAAAACAATACGAAGAAGAAGGTTTAATTAAATTATTTGATCCATCCTTAAAATTAAGAATCTATGTTCCTTCAACTTAAAATTAATTTCTCATATCGATAAAGAAATTAAAAATTGATTTTACAATTTTAGAAAAGAAATAAATTTAAATTTAGAGCTTTTTAAGATCATTAAGGTATTTTATGAATGTGTACAAATATATTTTTCTATACATGAAGCAGATGTAGCCTAGCTGGTAAGACGCCGGCCTCGAGCATTAATTATGATGATCAAGAAAGCCGGTGCGCGTAAGCGCTCGGGGGTTCGATTCCCTCCATCTGCGTTTTAAAACATTTTACTGAATAATCTGCAGAATTAAATTCTCCATTTGAGGCTTAGCTGCTTCAATTTTGTCTAAAAGAGTAATTGTTTTTTCCAAATCTGCTTTATCCTCTTCAACTATGAATAATAAATAGAAAACCATCTTCCCAAAATTAAGAACTTCTATTATTCCTGAAAACCTCTCTCCACTATCAAATTTATCAGAAAATTCTAATAAATTTCTATTCTCAACTACAACTCGTTTTTGTAATTCAATATACTTTTCATATATCTTTAATTTCTCCTTTAATTGGAGATGAGGTCTATAGTGCTCCCCCAGTGTAACCCCTTTATTGTCAAACAATGCAATTAAAATAGAGTTATAGTTTTTACTTATTTCAGAAAACAATTGAGATACCATCTCCATTTTTTCAAATAACATTGATAATCCGCTTGAAAATGCATCCATAATAGATTTTATGTCGAAAATTGTTGTTTCAAAGAAAAATATATCAAAAGCATTTGAATATCTTGTTAAAGCTTGCTTTAATGTAAGAATCCTTTTATTGATCTCTCTATCAGTAACAAGTTGAGGGTCGAATTTATGAAAAAGAATGCATATTGGCACATATTCTTGTTCTTCCTTGAAGAAAAGTAATACTTCTTCCAAATAATCTATAGATTCAATATATCGGTTAAAATCCTGAGCATCTATAACATAGAATAATAAATCTGTCCCCATTAGATATTTTTCTGGATGTTTTAAATATTCTTCTCTATATTGCTTCTGACCTCCAAAATCCATCCTTGTAAATTCTATGCCTAAAAATTTGAATGAATCACGAGCAATTCTTCTTGTAGGTGTTAATCTACCAATTTCTTCTTCAAAACCGAAACGTTTCGTGATTGCTGTTAAGATACTGGTCTTACCGGCATTATCGAGGCCCATCACTGAAATTTTTTTTGTAATAAATAATCACCAAATATAGATTTTATTTAGTTTTTTATGAAGCGTCTTCTAAATTATTCAATATTAAAAACTCTTAATAAATAATCGCTTTTAGTAAAAAAAATATGATTATATTAATATTTAAGCTTAACGATTAAAAAAAACGATCATTTTAGCCTCCTGCTAATGCATAGGACAAGTAAAGATCATCTCCTTCTTTAAGGCTTGTTTTGTAACTTTTGAGATATTTAATATTCCTACCATTCAATAAAATAAGAATTTGAGAATTTAATTTTTGTTTGTTTTTATTCAATAATTCAGCATCAAGTTTATCACCGTTTTCACTCAGAAATTGAGATATCACATCTCCTATCGTTTTACCTTCATATTCAATAAATTTTTTATTAATTCTAAGCTGGAAAATATTTAATAAGTTCAATTTTACTTTTGCCATAAAAATCCCTTAAAATAGTCGAACTCTTTTATGTACTATTCATTTAAAGCTTATTCTTTATTTTTATAAAAAAATATTCCTTTTAAGTTTATTTTTTATCAAAACTAGATAAAATTTAAGACACAGAGTAATTCTCGGAAATGTTCAAACGTCTTCAATTATATAAAAATCGTTATATTATAATTACCAACTATTTTTATTTGCCCTGTTTTTAAGTTGTGCTCCTTTAATACGACATTACCTTTCTTATAGATATCAATTTCAATAAAAACCTCATCAAAACGTTCAGGGTTAAGGTTTCCACCATTAGAAAATACTGTATGATCAATTTTTACATTGAATGAAATACTTGGTGAGCTATTTAAACACAGATCAATTTGGGAACGAGCAAATTGAGAAAGAATATCTCCTGAATCTATTAATTCTGTCCTCCATACGCTTAAGGGTGTAGGAATTAATCTGTGAAAACAACACACCCCAAAAATTTTCTGATGGCTTAAAGATAAAACCTTTTCTATAAACTTGCTTAATCTTTTTCTCCCTATAAAACCCTCTGTAGAATCTCGAGTTGTAGAATTTAATCCTTGAAAATACAGTTTTTCATTCTCATATAAAGGATCTAAATCACCAATATACTGTTTCCAGTATTCCCACGCTGGGGGTTTTGAATCAGTAAAGCCTGGTACAATTAAAGAAGGATATTTTAATCTACTAATTTTATCTTTTGCTATTCTAAATTCTTCTTTATAACTGTTTTGAGTTAGATTTCCAGCATGCACTACTAAATCTACATTATTAAATCTATTTATTTCTTCGATGGCTCTATCTAAAATTGTTATCTCATTTTCTGATTGTTCATTAATTAATGAATGTGATAATTGTATAAACTTACATAGTGGTTTTTGCCCTTTCTCCAATTCTAATGGAAGGTAGTAATTAATTTCACGATGAATTTCACGTTTTGAATTTGAATCTAAAATAGGAATTATCTTAAAAGTGAGATTATTTTCTTCAATGTCTATAATTGAATAAGTGAATAATTCTCGGTATCTAGTTTTGTTACAGCAAAACGTTCCTGCATTAAAAATATATAAATCCTTTTCACTGCTACTTACAGTGTATAAATTCGAAATATGCCTATGACCATTCAAAACCAAATCTGTTTTTGTCTCTAAAAGCATTTTTAGCATATCTCCCGAATCATCAATAGCAGATCTTTCTTTCCCTGTATTTGGAATTGGAATAAGCTGATGGTGAAAGCAAACTACCTTAAATTTGTTTTCTCTTTCAGGTTTTAATAATCTCCTTTTTACAGCATCTATTATATTATTATGTATTACTCCACTGGGTAAATCTGGTTTGGTACTATCTATTCCAATCACATATACCTCATCATCTTCATATTCATAATGCCTTCTACCAATAATTTCTTCAAAAAGTAAATAACCCACATTCATTGCATCATGGTTTCCAATTAAGATCATTAATGGACACTTCGATATCGGTTTAAATTTTTTAAACTGCTCCATAGCATACTCATATTCTAAAAGAGTACCATTCTGAGTGATGTCTCCAAGGTGTAAATAAAGGTCAACATTTTTTCTTTTATTAATTTGTTCTATACCTAAGTTAAATGCATGAAGATTGAACGGCCCCCTAGCTCGACTTATATGAGTATCTGAAATAATAACAAATCTCTTTTTTGATAGCTTTTTTTCTTCTGGGTTTATTCCAATACTCTTTTCCGATATCATCTTCAATTAAGTTTCCTTTAATTTTGCGGGATGCCCCATATATATTGAATTTTCTTCTAAAATATCATTAAAATTTGTATATGAGTGTGCTGATAATTTAGTATTGCGCTTAATATGAGTTCCTGGCAATAACACACATTTAGCTCCGATTAGAACCTCTTCCTCTACAATAATTTTTTTTAAAATGAATTTATCCTGCTCAATTCCAAAACTCAATAGAGTACTATTCATTCCTATGATTACATTTTTACCAATAGATACAAATTCAGAGGAGATCCAACTATTATCATGTATCCCATTTTTACCAATTTTCACTCCAAAAAAACGGAGTGTAAAACGATTTTTGAACCAGGGAAATGGATTTGATCCATTTATAAAAAGTGGCCATTTTTTTATAATATTTCTTAAATTCCAGTAAAAATAATCTTTATCTCTTATACTTCTACTGAAAATTCCCTCTTTTGGAGGATAAATTAGCTTTACTATGGTTAAAAATAAAACTGAAATTAATATAGCACTTAACTGTAACAAATAAATTAGTACAATGATATTGAAGGGCAATAGAAAAAAGAACAATAAATATATTCCTTTTTTCCAGAATAAGCCTAAATATGAATATTCAAATAAAATACATGGAATAAAACTTAAAATGATGATGATAAAATAAATAAAAAGATATTTATTTCTAAGCCTCTCATCTATTGGGGTTGGTGAATCTCCTTTTAAACTTGCTGGTTGAAACATTTTTTATTTACTACTCCCATTCTTACTTTTGTCGATATTATCAGTTACTCCGATAGACTCACCTTTAATTCGCTCTGCTTTTTCTTGAGATTCATCTACCGATTGAATTTGAAGAGTTTTGCTTACTGGTGTTCCCACATGAATTAAGTCTCCTTCCAATACCTGGTTTACCCACGTATAGCTATTTACTCCCAATATAGCACCATCTTGAAGTATAGTCCCTGGACTAATTATAGTTTGAGGTCCAACTATACATGTCTTCCCGATTTTTACCTTTTTGATTAAAATTTTATCTTGATAAATTAAGTGTGAAAAGATGCAAATATTAAGTGATGTCATAGTATAATCCCCAATTTCTACAAATTCGGGATCAATATATCCTTCATAAGCAACCACATTTCTCCCTATGTGAACTCCAAGAAGACGGTAAACAAAAATATCGGACCAAGGCAATGGTAATGATCTTGCCAACCAAATCGGAAAATAAGCCGTCCAAAATCTTCGATGGGTATATTTCCATTCTTTACTACCCCTTTCAAAAACTCCCTCTTTTGGAGGATGCAGGCTGTTTAAAATTTTAAAGATCACTGTTGAAAATAAAATAATTGAAAAAACAAATAACAAGAGATTACCATAAATGTTTAAAGGAAGTAGAAGCCATTCCCACCACTGCCCAATTAAAACATAAGATAAAAATCTCTTTCCTGTGAGAAGAAAATAAAGATCATTGTAATACCAAAGATTAATAAAAATTACAATCATGCATCCAACAAATAACTGTAAGAGGATAATTATCGTAAATGGGGTTTTATACACTCCAGAAGTAGATATACAATCGATTCTGAATTGTGAATCATCAGTATTTTTCATTGTGTCAATCAAACTTCATTTATGATTTCTTTATAATATATTATAATTTTGAAAATAATTAAATCATAATATTTAATTCTAGCAATTGAATTTTAAAAGTAAAAATAATTAAAAACTTAATACACTATGATTTATATATTATTAACAAATTTAATTCTTAAAATCAATTCAAAATACAAAAAAATTTGAATAAGGTGAAATAAAATTGTCAATAGACTGGGCAAGGGCAGAAGGAAAACCCAGTAAGAAAATGTCGGTTGAGGGCAGATTCTTGCTGGACCTCAGAGCTAAAGTTAATGACTTAGAAAAACAATTAACTGAAACTAAAAATGAATTGACTCAAACAAAAGATAAACTTGCCGATACAATGAATGAACTCGATGAAACTCAATCCAAACTTGAACAAACGGAAAATCAGTTAACGGAAACTAAAAATGACCTTGAAAAGACTAAAATAGATGATCAAGAAGTAATTAAAGATTTGAACACTGATAACAATAACCTTAAGCAGGAATTAGCAGAGTTTAAATCTAAAGCTGACGATCTGGAGAATAACTTGGCTATTAAAGAAACTAAAGCTACTGAATCAGAAGAAAAAATAGCTACTTTAACCTCAGAAGTAGAAAAAATTCCAACTTTAGAAACACAAATATCCGCAAATGAAGGAGAAATTGAAGAATTAACCTCTAAACTTTCAACTGCTCAAGGCGAAATTACACAATTAAATTCTCAATTGAGTGAACTAAATAACACATTATTGCAAAGAGATAACCAAATCCAAGAATTAAGCGATAAAATCGCTGAAAAAGAACAATCTTTAGAATCAGCAACAACACATCTTCATGAAGTTGAATCGGAATTAGAAGAATTGAAACCACCTGATATAGGTGCGGGAGGATTCGCCAGTGATGAGCGGATTACTTGCCCGATGTGTGGATCTGTAGGGAAAAACATCAAGGTCACAGAAGATAAAAGTAAAGTGCTCTCATACGTGGGGCATATCCCAATGTACGCTAAAAAACATGTATGCAAAAAGTGTGGTTATGAGTTTTAGGAGTATAACCGAACAATAATTCTGGCAGAGCTTTTTTGCGATTTTTTTAATTTTCTTTTTTCTTTTCTATTATTGAATGATTTACTTTCAAATATATTATTTTAAATATTGATTTATCATAATTTCAAAATTTTAAAATATTTTTACACGTTTTATTAAAATTATGAATACGAATCCTAAGAAAAAATATATCGGTACCTTATCTCAAAAAGAATTACTAAAATTGTATTCAAAACATGTAAATGGTCCTAAAGTTCGAATGTTTAAAGGATTTGGATTGGGGGTAATACCGGGCGAAAGAAATGGTATTAAATTTAAAACATTAGAAGGTTCCAAACTCGGAGATCCCCCAATGGAATTATATAATTGTCGTTCTTCTGGGGGTGTATTTAATTTAGGCCATAGAAATCCTAGAATTGTTCAACGTCTTAAGGACGCTTTAGATGGAGGCTTAGATGTGGGTGATCATATGCTTTTATCAGAACAAAGGGCTCTTTTAGGAAAGAAGTTAGCAGAATTAATGCCTGGAGATATTAGTAAAACTACTTTTGGAGTTAGTGGAGGTGAAGCAATAGATACTGCTATTAAATTTTCAAGAGCGTATACAAAAAGACGTGGATGTGTTTCTGCAATTGGAGGTTATCATGGCCATACAGGATTTGCTTTACTTACGGGAGATCCAGATTTCAAAGATCCGTTTTTGTGGAATTTTCCTGAATTTAAGCAGGTCCCTTATGGAGATATTGATGCTATGCGAAAAGTTGTAACTGAAGATATTGCATGTGTAATTTTGGAAACAATTCCAGCTACAGCAGGTGTTTTGATTTCTCCAGAAGGTTATTATTCTGAGGTTCGAGAGATCTGTGATGATAAGGGAGTAATGATGATAAGCGACGAAGTCCAATCAGGTTTAGGGCGAACTGGATATTTTTGGGCAGTATATGGGGGGATGTATCCTAATGAGAAAGTAGTACCAGATTTTATCGTATGCGGAAAGGGAATGAGTTCAGGTGTTTATCCTTTATCCACTTGTAGCTATAAACCTTTTATAGAAAGAGCAGTATTTAAAGAAGATCCATTTATCCACATTTCTACAACGGGTGGTTCTGATCTAGGGTGTGCAGTTGCTCTTGAGATGTTAGAAATACAATCTGATCCCAAATTTTTAGATCATGTGAAAGAAATGGGGAAGTTGTTTGGAAAAGGTTTGGGAGAGATTGTAGAAGACCACTCCAAAATGATCAAAGAAGCTAGAGGAAGGGGGTTAATGTGGGGTTTAGAATTTTATAAGGAGGAGGATAGTCTACTAAGTATGGTTTCAATTATAAAAGAGGGAATTCTTCTTAATTATTGTGGAAATAAAAAAGATACTCTTATAATTATGCCTCCATTAATCGTAAAAAAGGAAGAAATCGAAGAAATTCTTAAAAGAATTCGTCAAGGTATAATAAACTTAAAAAAAATAAAGAAAAATTAAAGAATTTAAATTTTAGATTTTTTTTCTTCATGAAGTCTTTGCAATTCTTCTTTTACTTTTATTAATTTTTCGCCATCTAAAGGATATTTATAAACAGCTAAGATAGCAATTACCAATGCTACAGCCGGATAAACAAACATTAGAGTTCGAAGTCCCATTTCCACTTCGGGACTTACTGTAGTAAATACTTCCCAATCCGCGATAATAAAAACAGGACCAATGCTTACAAATACAACTATAATTGCTAATCTTAGAAAGAATGCATTTACACCGTAATATCCTGCTTCTCTACGTGTTCCTGTAACCACCTCGTCTTCATCAACAATATCAGAGATGATTAAATCAATTATGTATAGAGATCCAGATAATCCAAGCCCAATAAAGAAAAAAACTATCATTGCGATTATTTCCATGTTTGGACCCAGAAACATTAAAGGTAAAAGGGTAAAAATCCACGCTGTCATTGAAATCATCCATGCTTTTCTATTACCAATTTTCCTTACTACTGGTTTCCATAAGATAGTTATGAAAATAGCCGAAGATAGAAATGTACAAGCCAATAAAAGCGAAGTCATAGAAGCATCTTCTATTCCCAAGACTGCTTTTGCGTAAAGTGGTACCAATGTAGGAAGAATACCATATACAAACCAATTAGCAATTTCCGCAGGAATATACCATCTAAAAGATTTACTTTTTATACACAATTTAATAGAATTAAAAAATCCTGGTGCTTTCTTATAATCGTCTTTGAATTCCTTCTTTTCGCGAGGAGTGAATTTTATAAAAATAACTCCCACAACTATTACGATAATCGCTAGCACTATACCAAAAATCTGATATTCCCCTAAAGCTCTAGCCTTCTCTGCTGGAAGAGTAGGAGCATATTTTTCTATAAATAATGAAGGTAAAACGAATGCAACAAATAATCCTAAAATAAGGAATACTTGTCTAACATTGTTAGCCATTGTTCTTTCATCTTTAGAAATAAATGTTTCCGGGAATAGAGATGTTGCATTGAGGCTAAACATTGTATAAAATAATTCAAAAACAATTATTATAATTAAGAAGTATATAAAGTTCCCAAGTTGATTTGCTACACCTATGGGAAGAGGTGGTGTGAATAAAAGAAATAATACGATTCCTAGAGGAATTATAGCGATCATTATGTAAGGTAAGCGACGCCCAAATTTTGTATGTGTTCTATCTGAAAGATAACCTAACATCGGGTCATTAAAACTGTTCCAAACTGCCCATATTATAAATCCTATAGTAATTAAAGTAATATTAAGTTGAACCACAGCAAAATAGAATGTGAATACTAAAAATGTAAAGGATTGATATGCAGCTTGGTCTGCAATTTGTCCAGTAGAATAGCTAGCGGCTCTCTTTATTGAATGTTTTTCATTTGTCATTTTTTTTATTCTCTTTAATTTCAATTTTTTTAAAATAATTAAATTGATACTATTTCATTTTGCTTCCTAATAAAGGTTTAATTTAGAAGAGGAATCTAAGTGAAAAATAAATAATGTTTAAATCTTTAAAGAATATACTTTATTACAAACTAATATTATTTTCTGCTTAATATGGATTTGGAAAAGCTATTTAAGCCAAAATCGATGTGTGTTGTAGGAATCAGCAAAAAGAATCCTTTGAGTCCTGGAAGAATAGTTTTACTAAAAAATGAATTTGAAATGCAGGTAAAAGTCTACGGAATATATCCAAGTGCAGGTGAAATTGAGGGAATCCAATTATATGAACGTTTAGATAAATTACCAGATATACCTGATCTTCTCGTGATTGCAGTCGGGCCTGATGATACTTTAGGATATATTCAAGATTGTGCAGATTTAGAAATCCCTGCAGCTGTTATAATAGGTGGTGGCTTTGCAGAAATCGGAGGAAAAGGTAAAAAAAGACAAGAAAAATTAGTAGAAATTGCGTTTAATAATGATATTGCAGTTCTAGGGCCAAATTGTCTTGGAGTTTATGCTCCACCACTTGTTGATACTATTTTTTTACCAACAGAACGAATAACAAAGCCACCAAAAGGCTCTGTAGCGTTAATAAGTCAGAGCGGAGGGGTACTTGTCGATCAATTCTTTGTAAAGTTCAATGAAAGAAATATAGGAGTCTCTACGGCAGTTTCTATTGGCAATCGTGCTGTTGTTGATGAAGTAATGTTATTAGAATACTTTAGTAAAGTAGATCCAGAAACTTCAAATATTGCATTTTATTTAGAAGGTTTTAAGGAGGGAAGAGCAAGGAAATTCTTACAGCTCGCAAAAGAATCAGAAGACACAGTAATTGTATTTTTTGGAGGTAAAACTAGAGAAGGAAAAGTAGCAACACAATCGCATACTGCAAGTTTAGCAGGGGATTTTAAAATAATTTATGCTGCTTTAAGACAACATTATGTTATTCAACCACACTCTGAAAGAGAGTTATTGACATGTTTAAAGGTATATGATGTATTATCACAACGAAGAAACCCTTTTGGAGAAAATGTTATAACTTATGGTAATGTAGCAATAGTATCTGTTTCTGGGGGGCATGCTGTACTAGCATCGGACATGCTAAAGAAATATGGATTGAGTGCTGTTCGATTTTCACCACAAGAAAAAAGAGATTTAAAAGAGCTTATGAATCCAGTTGCTAGAGAAATAGCATCATTTAATAATCCTATTGATTTAACCGGTTCTGTATTGGACACAGATATTGAAAATATTATTCGTTATTTGTCAGATTTAGAAAAAATTGAATGTATAATATTGCTATTACTTCCTTATCCACCAAATATTTCTTTTCAAATTGGAAGAAGGGTTGCTAATATAATTACCTATAAAAATAAACCTGTTGTATGTTTTGTCCCCTATGTTCCAAAATACTC